>Ga0065165_1000108_pt1 | contig 139605 bp, 127 predicted proteins | sample AraplaMF_Cvi_mMF_FD_63813 | JGI IMG/M metagenome (GOLD analysis project Ga0065165, IMG submission 63813) | Arabidopsis root microbial communities from the University of North Carolina, USA - plate scrape MF_Cvi_mMF (version 2) (version 3) | ecosystem: Host-associated > Plants > Roots >... | reverse complement strand
TCGCGGGTCTGCGGCATCGGGCCGTCAGCGGCCGAGCACACCAGGATCGCGCCGTCCATCTGGGCGGCACCGGTGATCATGTTCTTGACGTAGTCGGCGTGCCCCGGGCAGTCGACGTGGCCGTAGTGACGGGTCGGCGATTCGTATTCCACGTGGGCCGTGGAGATCGTGATGCCGCGCGCCTTTTCTTCCGGCGCCGCGTCGATCGAACCGTAGTCCTTGAATTCGCCACCGAAGCGCTCGGCACCGACCTTCGTCAGCGCGGCCGTCAGCGTGGTCTTGCCGTGATCGACGTGACCGATGGTGCCGACGTTGACGTGCGGCTTGGTGCGTTCGAACTTACCCTTTGCCATGAGCGTTAAACTCCGCTGGAGCCAATGAGATAGTAAAAAAGGAACCGCCGCGGACGACGAAGATGGTGCTCATGACTGGAATCGAACCAGCGACCTCTTCCTTACCAAGGAAGTGCTCTACCGACTGAGCTACATGAGCACATGACGCAATGCGCGTATGAACAATGGAGCGGGAGACGGGAATCGAACCCGCACAATCAGCTTGGAAGGCTGAAGTTCTACCATTGAACTACTCCCGCACTACGCGGAACTCGTCTGGTGGAGGAAGGTGGATTCGAACCACCGAAGGCGTAAGCCAGCAGATTTACAGTCTGCCCCCGTTGGCCGCTTGGGTATTCCTCCAACAAAGAACGCCTATTGTCGCGAGCGTCCGAGGGGCTGTCAACAACTTCTGCACGCGAATTTAAGGGGTGAGCGCCTTTTGGGGGAGGGGGGATGGGAAGTGGGGGCGGCAGTCCCGACGTGCGCTTGAGGTGGCCGACATGCTGCGGAGGCGTTGCGCCAGCGCAGAACATCCCGCGCCCTCATGCTCACGCCGGCTGTGCCGCCCCCACTTCCCATCCCTCACCTCAAAACTCACGCCTCGCGCGTCGCCAGCACGAGCGGCTCCATCGCGCGCGACATCTCCATCAGCTTCATCGCGTACTCCTGCAAGCGCAGGTCCTTCTCCTCCACCGGCTTCCACGGCGGAACGGGCGTGGGCTTGCCTCCATCGGGCTTGTCCAGCGCCACGAACACCATCACGCAGCTCGTGGCCAGGCGCTCCTCGCCGCTGCGCAGATCCCGCGCCAGCACGTCCACCGCAAGGTGCATGCTGGAGGTGCCCGTGTGGATCAGGCGAGCCCGCACGGTCACCAGATCGCCGATCAGGATGGGCGCGAGAAACTGGATGCCGCTGACCGAAGCCGTCACGCAATACGCGCCGCTCCAGCCCACGGCGCACGCGTAGCCGGCCTGGTCCAGCCACTTCATGGCCATGCCGCCATGCACCTTGCCACCGAAATTCACATCGGTGGGCTGGGCCAGGAAACGGAATTCGACTTCGCGCTGGGTGCCGGGCATGGCGTGACCTCGTTGGTGAAAACCGCATTATGACCGGCGCAATGCCTTGCCGGGCCGCTTCCCGCAGCATAGATTCCGACCATATCCCCCGGGAGCGCCCCGATGGTCTTTCGCAGCGTCGCCACGCGACTCGCCCTGGGCGTCCTTTTAGGCTCGGCGCTCGTGCTCGTGGTCACGGGGGGGCTGCTGCTTTCGCACACGCGCGACCAGATCCTCGAGCAGACGGAGGGGGAAGCCTCCGCAGTCTCAGGATGGGCTGCGACGCGTATCCAGGGCCGCCTCGACAACGTAGCGCGCGTGGCGCGCGTACTGGCAGGCATCCTCGCGACCCGTCGCGACGAGGCCCCCGCGCTCATCCGGGACACGCTCGCGGTGAACCCCGAAGTGGTGGACATCACCGCCGCGTTCATTCCTCGCGACACGGCGGCGCCACGCACCCTGGATGCACCGGTCGCACGACGCGCCGTCGACGGCACCCTCAGCATGGGCAGCCGGCTGGACGACGCGGGCGTCTACTGGACCTCGTCATGGTTCATCCGCGGCCTCAATTGCGACGACGGCTGCTGGCAGAGGCCCTTCCACGCGGTCGGCCGCAGCGACACCCTTGTCGGCTATTCGGTGGCCATTCCCGGGCAGAAGGTGCCCGTTGCGGGCGTCGCGGATGTCACCATCAGCTTGGGCTGGCTGCAACGGTTGCTGGGTGAGTTGAACAAGCCCGACCACGCCTCGGCCTTCGTCGTCGATGCGAACGGCGAGTTTCTCGCTCACGACTGGACGTCCTACATCGGCACCCGGGGCAGCAAGCCGTTCCGGGCGGCCCTCGCCGCCGGGGAAAACCCGGTGCGGCTCACCCCCGAAATGGGCAGCCGCGTGAGCGAACCGGTCTGGGTGTATTTCGTTCCGATCCGCGGCACGAGCTGGACCTTCGGCCTGAACATGCCGGAACGCGAAGTGCTGGCCGACCTTCGCCGCACCTACTACGTCGACATCCTTCTCGGACTCCTTGCCCTGGCCGGCGTTTCGCTCATCGCGCTGGTGATCACCCGGCGCCTGATGGCGCCACTGGTAGTCCTCTCCGATCGCGCGGACGATGTCGCACGCGGCCAGCTCGATTTTCCCCTGCCCCACGTTCGCCGCAAGGACGAGGTAGGGCGCCTGACCCGCGCCTTCGATCACATGCGCCGCCAGCTGGCGGGCCACATAGACAGCGCGAAGCAGGTCGCCCGCGAGCAGGAACGCATGGCGAGCGAGCTGGAGATCGCCCGGCAGATCCAGCTGGCCCTGATTCCCGAACCGCACTGGCTGGCCGCCGACGGCCGCGTCGAAGTCCATGCCGCGCTGCGCCCGGCGAGTGCCGTGGGCGGCGACCTTTATACCTACTTCACCCTCGGCGCCCGGCACGTCTGCGTGATGGTGGGAGACGTCTCGGACAAGGGCATTCCCGCGGCGCTGTTCATGGCGCGCACCATCACGCTCGCGCGCACGCTCGCGACGCACGCCCGGTCACCCAGCGAGATACTCGGCGCACTCAATCGCGAGCTATGCAAGGGCAACGACACCTGCATGTTCGTCACCCTCCTCTGCGGCGTGGTGGAAACCGAGACCGGCCTGCTCTCGCTTGCCAGCGCCGGGCACGAGCAGCCGGTGCTGCACGCGGGCGGCAGCGCCACCTTCGTCGACGTGGAAACCGGACCCGCGCTCGGCCTGGACGCCGAAGCGCGCTACCCTGTGCGCGTACTCACGTTGCTGGGGGGCGATACCTTGCTCATGTACACCGACGGCGTCAGCGAAGCGCATGCAGCCAATCAGCGCCTCTATGGCACGCACGCCATCCTGGACAGCATCGCTCGCGTCGAGGACGGCGCCACGCCGGAAGCTTACGTGCAACAGGTGCTGGGCGACGTCGATGCCTATGTCGACGGCGCGCCGGCTTACGACGATATCGCACTGCTCGCGCTGACCTGGCACGACAGCGGCGCCGTGGGAGCCCGCCTCGATGCGGTTGCGCATTCCTAACCGGCTGGAGGACGTCTTCCTCGCGCTGGACCGGGCCGAAGGCGCGCTGGATCGCGCCGAGGTGCACGCGTCCTGCCGTGCCGACGTGCGCCTCGTTCTCGAAGAGCTGCTCGTGAACACCGTTCGCCATGGTTACCCCGACGGCCGTGACGGCAACATCGATATCCGCCTGGAAGTCGAGGCGGACGTGGTGCACCTCGAACTGCGCGACGACGCCATGCCGTTCGACCCGCTGCAACACGAACCGCCCGACCTGCCGGGCGACATCGCACGGCGCGACATCGGCGGACTGGGCCTGCACCTGGCCCGGAGCATCGCCAGCGCGTTCCACTATGCACGCGACGCACACGGCAACCGTGTCGTCATCCGTTTCGATCCTTCCGACGAGCCTGCCCTATGACTCTCATCGTCCGCAGCGAAAGCCCCAGCCCCGACCGCAGCACCGTGTGGCTCGAAGGCCGTCTCGACGCAGCGACCTACGCGGCGTTCGACGAGGCACTGCGCGACATCACGCCACTCCTGGACAACGGCGGCACGCTGGTGGTCGACCTTTCGGGGCTGGAATACATCAGCAGCGCCGGCCTGCGCAGCCTTGCGCAGTTACGCAAGCACCTGCACGACCGCGACGGCCGCACGCTACTGCTCAACCCGCAACCGCAGGTGAAGAAGGTCTTCGACATCGTGAAGGCGGTACCGGTGGCGGAAGTGTTCGCCAGCGTGGGGGAACTCGACCAGTACCTCGACCACATGCAGCGGCAGATGACGGCGCCGGAGGGTTAAGCCCTTCTTTAACCCAAGACATACCTACTCCAAGGAGCACCCTAGGACGCTTGGAGCGAACGCGGGCAGGCTCGAAAACTGCAACACATCCACGGGGAGGAAAAGGACATGCCCGAAATATCTAAGGATGTGGTAGCGCTTCTACAATATCTTGCGCCTGGCTTCCTGGTGGCGTGGGTGTATTTCGGCATGACGTCGCACACCAAGCCGTCTCAATTCGAGCGCTTGGTACAAGCACTTATCTATACTGTGGTCATCCAGGCGCTCGTCCACCTCGAAAAGATGATCGCCCTCTTTCTCGGTAACTGGCGTGCCATCGGTCCCTGGACCGGTCAGAGCGACGTTTTCGCCAGCCTCATAACTGCATTGGCTGCCGGAACGCTGATCGCTGCCGCATCCAATCGCGATCTTCTCTACATCGTTCTTCGACGTCTTCGGCTCACGACGAGAACGGCACATCCGTGCGAATGGTTCGGCATTTTTTCCGACTACCCGCGGTACGTCGTTCTGCAATTAAGAGACGACACAAGAGTTTATGGATGGCCAGCCGTTTGGCCGTCCGATGCTGACAAAGGACACTTCTTCATTACGCACGCGATGCGAACGGTCGATGGAATCGAACAGGATCTTCCGCACCTGGAGGGCCTACTGGTCAACGTTGCTGACGTGGCGTATGTTGAATTCTCTGCACTGCCGGAAAATCTCAATGGCTAATGAGACCACAACAAGGACGCCACGGCCGTCACCGCGTCAAGTAGACCACGCGAACACGAACCCTCCTCCACAGTACTCGCGCCCCGCACCCCCGCCCCCGCCTCCGCAAAAACCGAAATAGCCGCGTTCTCGCGGAAAGCAGCCGGCGCACTCACGAGAGTCGCTAGCCGGCGTCAAACGTTGAAGCGGAAGTGCAGCACGTCGCCCTCTTTGACGAGGTAATCCTTGCCTTCCAGGCGCAAACGTCCGGCTTCCTTCGCACCCTGCTCGCCCTTGAACTTGATGTAGTCGTCGTAGGCGACCGTTTCGGCGCGGATGAAGCCGCGCTCGAAGTCGGTGTGGATGACCCCTGCGGCCTGCGGTGCCGTCGAGCCCGCGCGAACCTGCCACGCGCGGACTTCCTGCACGCCGGCGGTGAAGTAGGTTTGCAGACCGAGCAGCTTGTAACCGGCACGAATGACGCGGTTGAGGCCGGGCTCTTCCAGGCCGAGATCCTTCAGGAATTCGTCGCGGTCGGCGTCGTCGAGTTGTGAGAGTTCTTCCTCGATGGCCGCGCACACCGGCACCACCTCGGCACCCTCTTCCACCGCCCGCGCGCGCACGGCGTCGAGGTGCGGGTTGTTCTCGAAGCCGTCTTCCGCGACGTTCGCGATGTACATCAGCGGCTTCATGGTGATGAGGAACATGTCGCGGACCAGCGCCTTCTCTTCGGCATCGAGCCCGGCGGCACGCGCCGACTTGCCCTGGTCGAGTGCCTTGGCGAGTTTTTCCAGCACCGGCTTGCGCGCCAGCGCGTCCTTGTCGTTCGCCTTCGCCGAGCGCGTGGCGCGATCGAGTGCCTTCAGCACGGACTCCAGGTCGGCCAGTGCCAGCTCGGTGTCGATGGTTTCGATGTCGGCGATCGGGTCGACCTTGTTCGCCACGTGAATGACGTTGCCGTCCTCGAAGCAACGCACCACGTGCGCAATGGCGTCGGTCTCGCGGATGTGTGCGAGGAACTTGTTGCCCAGGCCTTCGCCCTTCGACGCACCCGCCACGAGGCCCGCGATGTCCACGAATTCCATGGTGGTGGGAACGATGCGCTGCGGCTTCACGATGGCCGCGAGCTCGTCCAGGCGCGGATCCGGCACCGGCACGATGCCGGTGTTGGGCTCGATCGTGCAGAACGGGAAGTTCGCGGCGGCGATGCCCGCCTTGGTCAGCGCATTGAAGAGGGTGGACTTGCCGACGTTAGGCAGGCCGACGATGCCGCATTTGATACCCATGGGGGCGATGCTCTCAGCTTTGTCGCAATAGTGGGGGCTTACGGAGCATCGCCCCGTAAGTCGGGCCTTCGGCCCTGTAAGTCGGCCGCTGCGCGGCCTGTGAACCGTCGGTGTCGCAAGTTACCTCTGCGCTCCCTCACGGTTCACGGTTCACGCGGCCGTATGCAAACGCTTCATGGCTTCCTCGAACTTGCCTGACAGCGCCAGAGGCAGCACGTCGAAAGCACGTTCCAGGCCGCACATGATGGCGTCCTCGTCGGCCGCGCTGGGCCGGCCGAGCACCCAGGGGGTGACCTTGTCCTTGTGCCCCGGATGGCCGATGCCGACCCGCAGCCGGTGGAACTTTCCGTGGCCCAGGTGGGCCATGATGTCGCGCAGTCCATTCTGGCCGCCGTGGCCGCCGTCGAACTTCATGCGGACGGTGCCAGGCGGGAGATCCAGCTCGTCGTGGGCGACGAGACATTCCTCCGGCGCAATCTTGTAGTAGCGCAGCGCCGAGGCAACGGCAATGCCGCTCTTGTTCATGAACGTGGCCGGCTTGAGCAGCCAGACCGTTTCGCCCTCCATGCGCAGCTTGCAAGTCTCGCCGTGCAGCTTTCCGTCGAAGGCCCAGCGTTCTCCGTGCTCCATGGCCAGGGCATCCACACACCAGAACCCGGCGTTATGCCGGGTCCTGACGTATTCGGCCCCGGGGTTACCGAGGCCGACGATGAGACGAAGTGTCGCCATAGGTTTTGTAGGAGCCGCTATAGCGGCGAGAAGCCCACTGAGCAATGAAGCCGTGAGGTGGGCTGCCTCGCCGCCATGGCGGCTCCTACAGGGTCCTTACTTCTTTTCTTCGGTCGGGGCTTCGCCGCCCTCGGCAGCCGTCGGGTCGACTTCTTCCTGGATGGAAGCCACGGTGACCACGGCCACGTCGTGCTCCTTGCCCAGGCCCAGTTCCGGGATTTCCACGCCGGCCGGCAGCTTGAGGTCGGACAGGTGGACGATGTCGCCGGCCTTCAGGTTGGCGAGGTCGAGTTCGATGAACTCCGGCAGGTTCTTCGGCAGGCAGGAGACCGTCACTTCCGTCAGGTTGTGCGAGATCACGAGGCCCGCGGTCTTGCCGGCCGGGGACTTCTCCTGGTTCAGGAAGTGCACCGGAACGGCCACGCGCACGGCTTCGTTCTCGTTCACGCGCTGGAAGTCCATGTGCAGCATGAGCTGCTTGAACGGGTGCTTCTGCCAGTCCTTGATGAGGACCTTCTGGAGCTTGCCGTCGACCGTCAGGTCGATCACCGACGAGTAGAACGACTCGTAGCGCGAGCCGAGCAGCACGTCGTTGTGGAGGACCTGGATCGCCTGCGGGGCTTCGCCCGCGCCGTACACGATCGCCGGCACGTAGCCCGCGGTGCGAAGGCGGCGGCTCGCACCCTTCCCTTCCACACTGCGGCTCGTGGCCGTGAGCTGATGATTGGTTGCCATTGGTGTTGCCTCAAGTAAACCGCCTCGCGGCGGTGGGTAAAGGACTCCCCCGCGACCAGGGGAGTCCGAAAATGGTGGATCAGTCGATGTAGAGCGAGCTCACCGATTCGCCGAAGGCGATGCGGCGGATCGTCTCCGCGAGCAGTTCCGCGACCGACAACTGGCGGATTTTCGCACAGTTACGGGCGTTGTCGCGCAACGGCAGCGTATTGGTCACCACCAGCTCGTCGAGCTGGGAGCGCTCCAGGTTGTCGATCGCGGCCCCCGAGAGCACCGGATGCACGCAGTAGGCGACGACCTTGCGGGCGCCTTTTTCCTTCAGTGCCGCGGCGGCGGCGCAGAGCGTGCCGGCCGTGTCGACAATGTCGTCCACCAGCACGCAGGTCTTGCCGTCCACGTCGCCGATGATGTTCATGACCGTGGCCACGTTCGCCTTCGGGCGGCGCTTGTCGATGATGGCCAGGTCCGCGTCGTCGAGGCGCTTGGCGAGCGCACGCGCACGCACCACGCCGCCGACATCGGGGCTGACCACGATCAGGTCGTCCATGCTGTGATGACGCCAGATGTCGGCCAGGAGCACCGGCGAGGCGTACACGTTGTCCACCGGGATGTCGAAGAATCCCTGGATCTGGTCCGCGTGCAGGTCGATCGTGAGCACGCGGTCGGCACCGGCCGTGGCGATCATCTTCGCCGCCAGCTTGGCCGTGATCGGCACGCGGGCCGAGCGCGGGCGGCGATCCTGCCGCGCATAGCCGAAATACGGCATCACCGCCGTCACCGTGCCGGCCGAGGCGCGCTTCAGCGCATCGATCAGCACCAGCAGGTCGAACAGGTTTTCCGCGCTGGGCGCGCCCGTCGGCTGAATGACGAAGACTTCCTGTTTGCGTACGTTCTCCTCGATCTCGATCTGCGCCTCGCCATCGCTGAACCGGCCGATGAGGGCCTTGCCCAGGGGAATGCCGAGGCGGGCGGCGACATCGTCGGCGAGCGCGCGGTGCGCGTTGCCGCTGAACAGCATCGGGGTGGACGTATCCACGAAGGAACTCCTGGCGTGAGTGGGTTGGTTCGGCTATGCCACCGCGAGCGGTGGCTGGGGCGGCAGGATTCGAACCTGCGCATGCGGGAATCAAAATCCCGTGCCTTAACCAGCTTGGCGACGCCCCAACAATTCGTTCCGGCGAACCAACGGCCCGCCATGGCTTTGCCGCAGCCCGCGGCCCTACCCGTTCTTACGACACGATGCCCCTTGCCTCGATCCGGCCCCGCGCCAACAGCAGCGGCGATGGATCGACACCCGCGGCCACATGGGCCGTGAAGCCCCCGGGACAGCGCGAGGCGACGCCAAGCGCCGCCTCGTGGGTTCTCGTTTCCAGGAACACGCAACCACCGCTGCCGGAGAGACGGGCGTGGCCGAAGCCCGCCAGCCAGTCCAGCGCCGCGGCCACCCGCGGATGACGCGCGCGGACCACCGGTTCGAAGGCGTTTTCCGCCGAATCCCCGGAAACAAAGGACGAAATTGTCGCCGGAGGGGCGCGACGTGTCAATTCGGGAGCCGCGAAAAGGGCCGCGGTGGGCACGTGTTCGTGCGGGTCGACCACCACGTACCAGCGGCGGGGAAGGCGCATGGCGGTAAGGCGCTCGCCCACGCCCTCCGCCCAGGCGGAACGGCCCCGTACGAAGACGGCCACGTCTGCTCCGAGCCTGGCGCCCAGGGCAGCCAGCGCGTCCTCGTCCAGGCCGGTTCCCCAAAGCGTGTTCAGGCCCACCAGGACAGTGGCGGCGTCGGAACTGCCACCGCCAAGCCCGCCGCCCATGGGGATGCGCTTCGCCACCGCGATCTCGGCGCCCAGCGCCGTGCCCGTCTCCGACGCCAGCAGGCGGGCGGCGCGCACCGTCAGGTCGGCGTCCTCGGGAACGCCCGGCACGGGGGTGGGCCGCGCGATCGTGCCGTCCTCCCGTACCCGCAGGCGGACCTCGTCGCCCCAGTCGAGCAAGCGGAATACCGTCTGCAGGTCGTGGTAGCCGTCGTCGCGGCGGCCCAGGATGCGCAGGAACAGGTTGAGCTTGGCCGGTGCCGGCCAGACGGTCCAGTCCTCGCGCGAGAGCGGCGCCAGCTCGCGCCGCATGAACACCCGCAGGTGGTCGGGAAAGCCGTTCGCCCGATCCCTCTCCAGCGCCTCGGCAAACGCAGGCGCACGCTTGTCGACGACCGCGAAACCGTGCTTCGCATAAAACGGGGCGTTCCACGGCACGTCGGCCAACGTGCCCAGCGTCACCTCGGCGTACCCGGCCTCGCGGGCCCAGGTGCAGGCGTGTTCCAGCAGGGCCGCGCCGATGCCCTTCCCGCCGAAGGCCGGCAACACGTCGATTTCCGCGATACCGATCGTGTGGTCGCCCTCGGGCGCCAGGCACACGAAGCCGACCACTTCGCCGTCGACCACGGCAACCCATACGAAGCCCCGGGCAATCAGTTCGCGAACGGTGTCGACCGGCAAGGCCAGACCGGCGTAGGACGCCCATGCCTCGTGTCCGCGGAAGAGCTCCACCGCGGCTCGCTCGATGTCGCACAGGCGCGCCGCGTCGTCGTCGCGTGCGCGGGATATGGTGTAGTGCATCGAACGAAGCCTTGGAAGCCGAAGCTTGGAATTATATGGCGGCGGTAGGAGCGCACAGGGCGAACTGCTACCGCTCCAGGGTCCAGTCTTCGATGGACAGGCGCACCTTGTACGGCGCCTTTTCCGCGAACACGCGCGAAGGCATCGGCGGCTGGCGGGCGGTGTCCCACTGCTTGTAGTCCACGGTCCAGCCGTCCTGCACGATGCGGGAGGGCAGACGATCTGCGCCGAAGGCGATGTCCGCCCCGCCGCCGTTGGCGCGAAGGCCGAGCACCCAGCGCTTGAGTTCGGCCATCGGGATCTGCCAGCCGACCGCGCTCGCCATCAGCGATTCGGCGTTCGGGCCCCGCCGGGGGCCGCCGTCCAGACCTTCCAGTTCCGCGCCGTCGGGCCCGCCGGTGAGGCGGAAGCTGCGCCCCGTGACCGGCGCGCGCACCGTGAATTCGTAATGCGCACCGTCCTGGCGCCAGGTGAGGCCGCCGGAACCGGAGTCTTTCCCGTTGGACACGGACAGGCGGCCTTCAAGCGTCCAGTGGTCCGTGTCGCCCAGCGCCTTCTCGCGCTGCTCCTGCTGGCCGAGCGTGGCGGCGTCGCCGGGCTGGCGGACGGGCGCGCGGGTGGTGGCACAGGCGGCGAGGAGGAGCGCAACCACAGCGACGAGCGAGGCTCTGCGGAATAGGGAAACAATCCGGGTCATGACGCACTCAAGAAATGGATGGAGCCTCCCTGCAGGAGCGCGCCCTGCCCGCGACAGCTCTTCGCGCCAGTCCCCACTCGCGCGCCAGCGCCAAGGTTTGGCCTCAAAACATGTCGCGCGCAGGGCGCGCTCCTACAAAGGGTGGAGGGAGCAACGCTCAAGGCTTGAACTTCTGCTCGGTCTTTTCCAGCGCCGCGTTCTTCGGGTCGATGCGACGCACCTCGTTCAGCAGCTTGCGCGCCTCGTCCTTGCGTCCACGGCTCCAGAGCACTTCCGCGAGGTGGACGCCGATCTCCGCGTCCTTGCGCTGGGCCCATGCGCTGCGCAAGGTGGTCTCCGCCTGGTCGAGCTCACCCTGGCGGTACTTGAGCCAGCCCCACGAGTCGGCGACGGACGGATCGTCAGGACGTGCCGCCCGCGCGGTCTGGATAAGGCTTTGCGCTTCGCCCAGGTCGCGACCGCTGTCGGCCAGCGTGTAGCCCAGGGCATTGCTCGCCTCGATATCGCCGGGTTTCAGCGACAGCACCTTGCGGAAATCGGCCACGGCGTCGTCGATCCGACCGGCTTCCGCGTAGGCCAGGCCGCGGCCGTACAGCATGTCGGTGTCGTCGGCCTTCACTCGCAACGCCTTGTCGAAGGCCTCGGCGGCCTCCTTGAAGCGTCCGGCGTCCATGTAGAGTTCGCCGTCCACCGCGAAGGCCTTGAGGAGTTGCTCCGGGTGCTCCGCGAAGTTCGTCTGCAGTTCCGCGACGATCTCGTGCGCGTCGTCGTCCTTGCCCTGCTGGTGGAGGATCACCGCGCTGCGCACGGAGGCGTCGAAGATGCGCGGATCGTCGTCGTCGACGGCGGCATACCAGTCCAGCGCGTCTTCCTGCTTGCCCAGCAATTCCGCCATCTGGCCCAGAATGAAGGCGTTCTCGGTCTGCACATCGTCCGATTGACGGCGGATCTCGCCGTACAGGCGCACGATGGCGGGTTTGTCTTCGGCCTTGGCCGCGAGGCTGAGCCGCATCGCATAGGTGTCGGCGTTCTGCGCACCGGTGGCGAGCAGCTTCGTCGCGGCCTTCGTGTCGTCCAGCTGCACCAGCAGGCTGGCGTAAGCCATCCGCAGACGAGGATTCTTCGGGTCGCGCTCTACCGCCTTGGCGAACAGCTTCTTCGCCTGTGCCTTGTCTCCGGCCTGGAAGGCGCGCTGCCCGGCCCAGGCGTAGGTGGTTCCGTTATGGAAACGGGCGAGCGCGGCGTCGCCGATGGACGTGGCGTAATCGTGCCGGCCCAGGCTCTCGCCAAGCTCGCTCATGGCGAGCCATGCCGTGGAATCGTTCGGAAGCCGCTGCGGCGTGGCGATCCGCTCCAGCAGCACGCCTGCCTGGGCGGCGTCGCGACCGCTGGCCAGGATGCGGCCGAATTCGCGCCACGCGTCGGCATCGCCGGTGGCGATCAGGGCGTCCAACTGGCGCTGCGCCTCCGCCGTATCGCCGCGATCGAGCGCCATGCGGGCTCGGGCGGAGGCCAACTCGGCCGGTTTCGCGCCAAGGGCCGCCCAACGCTCGACCGCCTTCGCCGTGGCCGCCTGGTCATGCACGGCCAGCGCCAGCTCTGCGGCCCGGGCGGCCACCTTGGGATCGTCACTGAGGGCGGCCGCGTGGCCGTAGGCCTCGGACGCCGCTTTCAGGTCGTTGGAGGCCAGAGCGAAGTCGCCCGCCATCAGCTGGGCCTCGAGGTCGCGCTCGGGCGGCACGATCGCCACGGTCAGCCGATCGAGCGGCTGGACGCCCGTGCGCGTGGCCCTGGGCGCTTCCGCCGGCCGCGTCGTGGCGCAGGCGGCCAGTGCCGAAAGCCCCAGCAGCACCGCAAATTGACGCACTTGCTTGAACTTGAACCGACCGCTCAGCACACTACTCTCCGTCTTTCCCGTTAGGCACCTGCAAGCGCCGGCGCCTTGGTAGGGGCACAATGCGCCCTTAGCTTAGCCGACGCCACCCAAGCCGACCCGTCATGCCACTCATTGCCCTCGGGCTCAATCACCTCACCGCGCCGGTCAGCCTGCGCGAGCAGGTGGCGTTCGACGCCGCGGTGGCACCCGAGGCGCTGGGCGACCTCACCCGCCAGCCGGGCGTCGAGGAAGCCATGATCCTCTCCACCTGCAACCGCACCGAGCTGTACTGCAGCGTGGCGGAAGGTTTCGAGACGGTGCCGGGACAGTGGCTGACGCGCCAGCACCGGTTGACCCCGCAACGCCTCGACGAGTTCCTCTACCGGCACGACGAGCAGGACGCCGTGCGCCACATGTTTCGGGTGGCCACGGGGCTGGATTCCATGGTGCTGGGCGAACCGCAGATCCTGGGCCAGGTGAAGGAGGCTTATCAGCAGGCCCGTTCGGCGCAGAGCCTGCGCGCGCCGATGGAACGCCTACTGCAGCACACCTTCGCGGTAGCGAAGCGCGTGCGCACGGACACCCGTATCGGCGCCCATACCGTCTCGGTCGCGTACACGGCTGTCCGCCTCGCGGAACAAGTCTTCACCGATCTGCGTCAGGCGTGCGTGCTGCTGATCGGCGCCGGCGAGACGATCGAACTCGCCGCCCGCCACCTCGCCGACAAGAACGTGCGCCGCCTGATCGTGGCCAACCGCACGCTCGAGAACGCGCAGGAACTGGCCGGCCGCTACGCCGGCTATGCCATTGCGCTGGCCGACCTGCCGCGCCACCTCGCCGAGGCCGACATCGTCATCACCTCCACCGCGGCGCGTCAGCCGGTGGTGACGCGAACGATGGTGGCCGACGCGATCGCCGCGCGCCGCCGCCGGCCGATGTTCATGGTGGACATCGCCGTTCCGCGCGACATCGAGCCCGAAGTTGCCGCGCTGGACGACGTCTACCTCTACGGCATCGACGACCTGAAGCAGGTCATCGACGAAAACCGCCGCTCGCGCGAACTGGCCGCGCGCGAGGCCGACGCCATCATCGACCTCCAGGTCGAGCGGTACATGTCATGGCGCCGCGCCCTCAACCTGCGCAACCCCGCCGTCGACCTCAGGCAAGCGGCCGAGGCGCAGCGCGACGAGGTGCTGGCAAAGGCCCAGGCCATGCTGGCGAAAGGCCGGCCGGCGGAGGAAACCCTCGCCTTCCTGGCGAATACGCTCACCAACAAGTTGTTGCACACGCCCAGCGCGCGCCTGCGCGATGCGGCCATGGCAGGCGACCTCGACCTCCTTCACGCCGCCGGCCGCCTGTACGGGCTGGACCCGGACGACGACCTTTCCGCATGATGTGCCGACTATTGTAGGAGCCGCTATAGCGGCGAGGGCAGCCTGACTCGCGGCTTCATAGCTCCGTCTGCTTCTCGCCGCCACGGCGGCTCCCACAGCTATTGACTGAATGACCCCATCGATTCGCCGCAAACTCGAAGCCCTTGCCGAACGCCACGAAGAAATCGGCATGTTGCTCGCCCAGCCGGACGTGCTTGCCGACAACCAGCGTTTCCGCGACCTCTCGCGCGAATACGCGCAACTGGAACCCGTGGCAGCTTCGCTGAAGGAGCACGACCAGGCCGAACGCGAGCTCGCCGAGACGCGCGCCATGCTCGACGATCCGGAAATGCGGGACATGGCCGCGGACGACATCGAGCGCATCGAGGCACACCTCGCGAAGCTCGATGGCGAATTACAGGTGCTGCTCCTGCCGAAGGATCCGCGCGACGAGGGCAATCTGTTTCTGGAAGTGCGTGCCGGCACCGGCGGCGACGAGGCCGCCATCTTCGCTGGCGACCTCTTCCGTATGTATGCACGTTACGCCGAACGCCAGCGCTGGAACATCGAGATTCTGAGCGCCAGCGAAGGCGAGCACGGCGGCTACAAGGAAATCGTCGCGCGCATCGAGGGCCGTGGCGCCTATTCGAAGTTGAAGTTCGAATCCGGCACGCACCGTGTGCAGCGCGTTCCGGAAACCGAATCGCAGGGCCGCATTCATACCTCTGCCGCCACGGTGGCCATCCTGCCCGAGCAGGACGAGGTGGGCGACATCGAGCTGCGCGACGCCGACCTCAAGGTGGACACCTTCCGCGCGTCCGGCGCGGGCGGGCAACACGTCAATAAGACCGACTCCGCCATTCGCATCACCCACCTGCCTACCGGCACGGTGGTCGAGTGCCAGGACGAACGCAGCCAGCACAAGAACCGGGCCCGCGCCATGAGCCTGCTGAAGGCACGCCTCCTCGACGCCGAGCGAAGCAAGCAGAGCGCGGCACAGGCCGAGTCGCGCCGTCTCCAGGTGGGTTCCGGCGACCGCAGTCAGCGCATCCGCACCTACAACTTCCCGCAGGGCCGCATCACCGACCATCGCATCAACCTCACTCTCTACCGGCTCACCGAGGTGATGCAGGGCGACCTCGACGAACTGATCGACACCCTCACCCGCGAGCACCAGGCCGACGAGTTGCAGACGCTTACGGCCGGCGGCTGAGCCGCTCCTACACACGCCCGCCTACAACCGATGAGGCACACTAATGCCTTCCTCCGGAGGAAACGGCATGGGCAAGAAAAAAGAATATGAAAAGGCGCTTGAAGACCTGCAGATCGAGCTGGTAGGGCTCACCCGCTGGCTGCGCCTCACCGGCAAGCGCATGCTGGTCATCTTCGAAGGCCGCGATGCCGCCGGCAAGGGCGGTACCATCAAGGCGATCACCGACAAGCTGGACACGCGCGCGGCGCGCGTCGTCGCTCTGGGCAAGCCGAGTGCCGTCGAGGAATCGCAGTGGTACTTCCAGCGCTACGTGGCGCACCTGCCTTCCGCGGGCGAACTCGTGCTGTTCGATCGCAGCTGGTACAACCGCGCCGTGGTCGAACCCGCCATGGGCTTTTGCACCGACGAACAATACGAACACTTCATGAAAGCGTGCCCGGCGTTCGAGAAGCTGCTCGTCGACGACGGCATCATCCTCCTGAAGTACTGGCTCTCCGTCGATCAGGAAGAACAGGAAGAACGCTTCGCCGAACGCGCTGCGGATCCGCTGAAGCGCTGGAAGCTGTCGCCGGTGGACATCAAGGCGCGCGAGAAATACGTCGAAATGGGCGACCTGCGCGATGCGATGATCCAGAAGACGCACACCGACGATGCCCCCTGGTTCGTGGCGGATTTCGACGACCAGAAGAAGGGCCGGCTGAACCTGATCCGCCACCTGCTCGACCAGATTCCGGACAAGCTATGTCCGGAAACGGAATTCGACCTGCCGCCGCTGAAGGGCAAGCTGAAGAAGGACAAGGTCACCGCCAAGGCGCAGCGGGTGCCGGAGGTCTATTGAAGGAAGGAGTCGGGAGATGGGAAGTGGGCGCGCAACGCCGCCGCCCGCGCGAGGGGATGGAAACGCAGCGGACGCGTCGCCGCCAGCGCAGACTCCTCCGCATCCTCGTGGCCTCGTCGGCTGTGCCGCCCCCGCTTCCCAACTCCCGCCTCCCGGCTTTACAGGCCCGAGGGATGCACGGCAGCAGGCCGGCGTGACCGTACCGGTCTGCGAGGCAGGCGCCCGTTGCGCGACAGGCGCAACCACTGGCGCAGTGCAAGGAGGCCGCCGATCGATTCGATCATCGCCGCAGGCACCCACATGATCACGCCGCCGATGAGCTGGCCGGTGAGCACGTTCATGGTGAAGGCGCGGCCGCAGATCTCGAAGATCGGGTAGAGATCGGTCTTCGAGAAGGTGACGATCGCGCCCGCGACGATTTGCGGCGTCATCGTGATCGCCGGCGACAGCACGCGCCAGCCGGGCGACATGCGCCCGGGCGGCTTGGGGCGGTGGTCCAGTACCAGCCACCAGTAGGAAAGGCCGGAAAGCACCATCGACCAGTTCATCGCCCTGTAGATGCGCCAGTCCAGCATCGCCAGCGTCTGCATGTCCGGTATCAGCCAGACGAGGATCAGCGCCACGAAGAACAATGTGACGAAGGCGGGATGGAACGCCACCGACGCGAAGAGTCGCCACGCCATCGACTGCCTCGCCCTGCGAACGCGCACGCGCCAGCCCAGGGGCAGACCGGCGCGTAGCGCGGTGCCCGGGTAGGCCGCGATCAGGAGCAATGGCGCAAGGTGGTGCAGCAGCACCTGCTGGATGCGATGCATGAAGAATTCATGCTCGGCGAAATAATCGAAGTAGGTGTGCAGGGACACATACACCAGCAGCATGCCCGTCCAGAAGGCCGCCCGCCGCGCCAAGGGCACGTGGAGCCGCCCCGCGCCCCGTGCATAGAGCCACGCGGTGCCGGCAAAGGTGAGCAGGAACACCCAGGAGAATTCCCAGGGCACGATCCATTTCAACACGCCGTCGAACATCGCCTCAGACCACACGTCGGCTGCGTCGCGTGCGGCGCCAGCCGTAGATCAGGCCGAATAGGGCCACCAGTGCGGGTACCAGCACGATGTTGATGAACTTGAGGCGCAGGCCGAGGGCATCGATCTCCGCATTGAGTTGGTGCTGCACTTCGCGAAGCTCCTTGCCGATGGCGAGCTTGCGCTGCAGGTACTGTTCCACCTCTCGTCGCTGCTCGCCCGTCGCCGCGGCGGGCGTCGCGGCGTTCTTGGCCGGCTGCAGCTCGGCAAGGCGGCGTTGCGTCTCGTACAGTTCGTTTTCCAGTTCCTTCTTCTTCACCAGGAACTTCCGGTCGGCCGCGGCCTGCAAGGCACGCACCTTGGTGAACGGCCGCTGCGAATTCACCCGGCCGCGAATCGACAACAACGCGGAGGAACCACCGAGGTTGTCGACGATGTTCGCGACGAAATCGCCGTTGTTCGCGAAGGGCGTGAGCTGCTGCTGCCCGAGCAGCGGCTGCACGTCGATCCACAGCCGGTCGGAGAGCAGATCGGTATCGCCCACGAGCACCACTTCCCCGGGCCCCGCCGCCTGGGCGAGGTGCCCCTTGTCGTGGCGCTCCGGAAAGGCCGTACGGAACGTGTCGCGCAGCCGTGCGGCGAGCACGTAACGCTCGTGCGTGGGTTCATAGTTGTCCAGCAGGACGGACGGGTCGGAAGCCGCATCCCGCACGCGCTGAGCGGGCACGACGGTGGCTTCGTCCGATGTCTGCACGAGCGGAATGAGCCGAGCCTTCGTATCCGGTGCGAGTTCGAAGAATCCGGCGGTGGAGAAATTCACGCGCTGCAGACTGGCCGTGACCACGTCGTCGTGATTCAGGTCCTGCGTGCCCAGGCCAAGCATGGCCGGGTGCGCAATGCTGTTGCCATTCAACTCGATGGTGAGCGCCTGCGATCTGTCGAGCACCACCTTGGTGGGGTCGTAGACCACGCCCCATGTCTCGAACAGACGGCGAAGGTCCGAATCGTGGTCGTCCACCACACCGCGGGAATCCACCAGCGGCGCATTGTCCATTTCCGCATCCGGGTCCACATACACCACCAGGTGCCCGCCATGCAGCACGTACTGGTCGATGGCGTAGAGCGCGTCGTCGGACAGGCGCTTGGGGTGGATCAGCAGGAGCACCTTGATCGCCGGGTCGATATGCGTGAGGCCATCCGGATCGATGTTGGTCACATCGGCCAGCTGGTCCAGCTGGCGCAGGACGGTCCAGGCGGGCTCGCCGATCACGAGGTTGCCTTCCACCGGCAGCGAACTGACGACGCCCAGGCGCGGCTTCGTCGGCATGCCGAGTTCGTAGAGCAGCTTCGCTATGTCGTATTCGACGAACGATTCGCGCGCCGGGTCGAAGAACGGGATGGCCTGGGGCGGCACGTCGCCGGCGGCACTCATGCCCACCAGCCCGAAGAACACGCGCTCGCCGTTACTGCCGCCGCTGGCGGGCGAAAGCCCGTAGCTCTCCGCGGCATCTTCGTCGTCGGAGTAAGGCACGGGATCGATGACCCTGAAGCGGATTCGCCCGTGCGCTCGCACGGCGATCTCCCGCAGCATCTCGTGCACGCGTTGCTCGTAGCTGCGCAGCTGCGGCAGGTCGCGGGTGGCGTGCTCGGAAAAGTACAGGGTGAGCGTCAGCGGCTTGCGCAGCCCGTCCACGATCTTCTGGGTACCCGGAGTCAGCGTGTAGATGCGATCGGCGGTCAGGTCCATGCGCGCGGTACGCAGCGACATGGAGCTGACGGTGATCGTGACGAGGAAGAGCAGCGCGATGCCGGCGAGGGCAAGGCGCAGCAGGAACGAGCGGGAAACCTGCAGGTGCCGCATCGTCAACGCGTCCGCTTGAGGTCGAGCACCACGACGCTGGCGGCAAGCCAGGCGACGATCGTGGCGAAGAAGTACACGAGATCGCGCAGGTCCAGCACGCCACGGGCAATGGCGTTGGCATGCCGCGCGATGCTGAGCTGTCCCATGGCGCCGAGCAACTTCGGCGGCACCGCGTCCTGGAAGAAATCGAGCACCTGCGGCTGGCCCACCAGCAACAGGAGGAAGCAGACCGCGGCAGTGAGGATGAAGGCGATGATCTGACTGCGCGTGCTGGTGGACATGCACGTGCCGATCGCGATGAACGCACCGGCCATCAGCCAGCTGCCGACGTAACCCGCCAGAACCACGCCGTTGTCCGGGTCGCCCAGGTAGTTCACCGTGATCCAGATGGGAAAGGTGAGCGCGAGGCAGATGCCGATGAAGCCCCACGCCGCGAGGAACTTGCCGAGCACGGCCTGGGAGATCGTCACCGGCAGGGAGAACAGGAGTTCCAGCGTGCCCGAGGCGCGCTCCTCGGCCCATGTGGACATGGTCACCGCCGGCACCAGCACGAGGTAGAGCCAGGGATGCATGTCGAAGAACGGCTGCAGGTCGGCAAGGCCGCGGTCGTAGAAATCGCCTGTGTAAAAGGTGAGCAAACCCGCCAGGACAAGGAAGATCACCATGAAGACATACGCCACTGGCGTGACGAAGTAACCGCGCAGTTCGCGGCGCGCGATGGCCAGCACCGGAGTCATGCCTGCCCTCCCCGTTGCGTCGTGATCTGCCGGAACACCTCGTCGAGTCGGCCGCGTTCCAGCTGGATTTCCGACACCTCGAGGTTCTGCGTGCGCAACAGCGCCTGCACATCGTCGAGGATGGGCTGGCCTGCCCGGGGGAACACCGTCACCCGTCCGTCGAGGGGATCCACTTCCACCATCGACACGCCGGGTATGCGCGCCAGCATCTCCCGGGACACGCCGCTGCCGGGTGCACTGAACGACACCGCGCCGTGGTAGCGCGAACGGGCCTCCAGCTCCGCGGGCGTCGCGTCGGCGAGGAGACGACCGTTCGCGATGATGGCCACCCGGTTGCACAACGCGTGCACCTCTTCGAGCAGATGCGTGGAGATGAGGATCGTGCGCTCCCTCGCCATGGCGTCGATCAGCATGCGGACGGAGTGTTTCTGGTTGGGATCGAGGCCGTCCGTGGGCTCGTCGAGCATGAGCACCGGCGGGTCGTGCAGGATCGCCTGCGCCAGACCGACGCGGCGGCGCAGACCCTTCGAAAGCGTGCCGATGGTCTGGTCGAGCACTTCGTCCAGTTCGAGCCGCATCACAACTTCATCGAAACGGCGGAAAGCCACGTCGCGCTCCAGCCCGCGCACGCGCACCATGAACACGAGGAATTCCCGGATGGTCATCTCGCCGTAGCTGGGAGCGCCTTCCGGCAGGTAGCCGAGGGCGCGTTTCGCCGCCAGCGGCTCCTTGCGCACGTCGTGGCCGCATACGCGGGCCGTGCCGGAGGTGGGCGTGAGGAATCCCGCGATCATGCGCATCGCGGTGGATTTACCCGCGCCATTGGGGCCAAGCAGGCCCAGCACCTGGCCGGGCTCGGCACGCAGGCTCAACGAATCGACCGCGATCAGCGGTCCATAGCAACGGGTAAGGCGGTCGGTTTCGATCATCTCGATGGAGTGTAGCGGGAGATGGGGGGCGGGAGCGGGGGGCGGGAGATGGGAAGTGGGGGCGTTCTTCCGTCGGGCGCGTGTGGGGGCCGGAGGCGTGGCGGGTGCGCTGACGCCAGCGCGGAGTCGCCCGCACCATCGCGCGTTCGCCGGCTGTGCCGCCCCCACTTCCCATCTCCCATCCCCACCCCCCGAAAAGAAAAGGCCCCGCCGTTCCCAGCGAGGCCTTTCCTATCGCGATGAACGCGCGCGAATTACTGCGCGGAGGTGCTCGCCGGGGTCGGCGCGGTGCCGGCCGGAGCGGGCGCCGTGCCTGCCGGAGCAGGGGCCGAGGACGAACCGGCCGGAGCGGAGGCTTCAAGACCCGGCTGCTTCATGCCGGCTTCCTGTTCCGGGGTCTGGTCCGGGATGTTGTCGCCCTGGAGCGGCAGGTAGATCTCGAACTTCTGCTCGTCGTAACCCTCGATCGTGCCCTTGTTGTTCACCGGGGCCTTCACCTGGATGTCGTAGGCGCGGTAGGTCACGTCGTCGAACTTGTAACCGTGCGTCTGCGAGTACGCGGCCAGCATCTGGCGGGTCTGCGGCAGGCCCGCACCGGTGCCGTTCCACTCGGCCTTGAGGGCCTTGCCACCGAAGGCGAGCACGGCCTTGACGTTGCCGTCGACGATCACGCGGCCGAGCTTGTCCTTGCTGCCCGGGGTAGCGGTGGCGGCGTCGGCGGGAGCGGCGGCCGTCGAGGACGAAGCCGGCGCGGCGGCGTCCAGCGACGGACGCTGGGCCGCGGTGATTTCCACGTCCTGGCCGTTGATCTTCAGCGTGGTGCTGTCGATCTCGGCGGCCACGTCGAACGTGTAGTTCTGATCGCCCCAGTTCGTGGTGAAGGTGATGCGCGGGCTGACGATGTTCACGCCCAGCTTCTTCGCCGCCGCCTGGATCTCGGCCATCGCCTTGTCGGACGCGGTGTCGACGTCGTCGAGGGTGCGCGGGGCGGTGGTGGAGACGAACAGGACAGGCTTGGCAGGCTGATCGACGATCGACGGAACCATGTTGCTGTAGTCGATGTTGGGGATCGACGCCATCAGGTTCTGGAGGTTCGACAGGCTGAACTGAATCAGCGCGTCCGGGTCGCCGTGGATATACAGATTCGAGAAGCGGCTGATGAGGTTGAAGCCGTAGTTGACGTCGTACGACCAGTTCACCTTCACGAGCTTCTGGCTACGGCCAGCGCGCTCGAGCTTGATGGTGAACTTCTTGTCTTCGCCACGCCAGCTGTTGTCCAGGTTCCAGACGATGGTGCCCTTGCCGGCGTCGGAGATCTGGGCAAAGCCCGGGTCGATGGACGCGATTTCCAGAGAGCCGTCGCCCACCTTCGGGTCGGAAGCCTTCCAGGCGATCTTCGCGCCCGGGCCGTATGCCTTGCCCGAGAGTTCGAACTGCACCTTCGGGTCGAACGAGCGCAGAACGGTGTAGTCCGGGAACCGACGGAAGTTGCTGAAAACGTCGTAAACCTGGCGCAGATTCTTGCTGATGAGCATTTCGCGCTCGACGTGTCCGGTCGAGGGCATGGCCACGCCGACCACGACGCCGAGGACGGCAACGATGACGATGGCAACAATAAATTCTAACAGACGCGTCATTCCACGGATCTCCGAACGTCTTACGAACAGGCTCCACGCCCGGCCATGGACGCCGGGCGGTCACCCCTGAAGAATCGGCCCGTGGCAGGGGTTCGCCCGCGCCGAAAGAGCCGATGGTACTTGCTCGCGGCGGCGAACGCCATTGGGTCGCCTGCCCTTTTTTTCACGGATGCACAAGCGGATTTTCGGCCAGAGTCGGCGGCGTCTCGCCGTCCGGTCAGCGAGGGGTAAGCCTCAAAGGGCCTCTTCCCTCAGACAATGCCCAATTCGAGGGCTTTGAGGACCGCGCGGGTGCGGTCGCGAACACCCAGCTTGGAGAGGATGTTGGAGACGTGGTTCTTCACCGTGCCCTCCGCCACGCGCAGGGAATTGGCGATCTCCTTGTTGCTGTAGCCCCCGGACAGCAGGCGCAGGATTTCCGTCTCACGCTCGGTGAGCGGATCGGGCTGCTCCAGGCTCGAGAACTGATTCTGGATGCGCCCCACCCCCGCCAGCAGCCGCTGGGTGACCATGGGGGCCACCAGGGAACCGCCCGCCGCGACGGTACGCACGGCCTCCACCAGCTGGTCGAGCGACACGTCCTTGAGCAGATAACCTCGCGCGCCGGCCTTGAGCCCCGACAGGACGAGCTGGTCGTCGTCGAAGGTGGTCAGGATGATCGTCGGAGGCAGTTCGTTGCGCCCGCCGAGCGCCTGGAGCACTTCCAGGCCGCTCATGTTCGGCATGCGCAGATCGAGCAGCACCACATCGGGCCGCACCTGGGGAATGGTCTGTACCGCCTGGGCACCATCGGCACATTCGGCCACGACGCGGATGTCACCGGCCAGGTCGAGCAGGGAGCGGATGCCCTGGCGAACCAGGTTCTGATCGTCAACGAGGCAGACGGAGATCATGGAAGATCCTCGGAAGGAACGGAGAGTTTGGCACGCGAGGCGGCTTCGGGCTCGTCGCCGGAGGCCGGATCGAATACCTGACGAGGGGGTGCGTGGGCGAGCGAAGGCTCCTCGCCCAACGGCAGACGGGCGGTCAGCGCGAATCCGCCGGCGGGATCGGTCCGGAAGGATACCGTTCCTCCGAATTCGGCCAGGCGCTCGCGCATGCCGTTGAGGCCGTTGCCTGGCCGGAATTCGCCGCTGCCGCCACCGCGCCCGTCGTCGCGGGCGTCCAGGCACAGCTCGTCCGGGCCGGTGTGACGGAAGGTGAGCCAGAGGTGGCGGGCGTTGGCGTGGCGCACCGTGTTGGTAAGGATTTCCTGCACGCAGCGCAGGAGCATCTGGGCCCGCCGCGGGTCCTCCACGCCGAAGCGCGGCGGCACCGTCAACCGCACCTCCAGCCCCGGCACGCCTTCGGTGAGACTGCGCAGGGCTTGGGTGAGATCGATGGCGTCGTCCTGGCGGAGTTCGCTCACCACCTCGCGCACGTCGGAAAGCAGCTGTTTCGCCGTGCTTTGGGCCTTCAGCACGTGCTCGCGCGCGACGTCGTTGGTGAGGTGGCTGGCCACTTCGAGGTTCAGGCTCAGCGCGGTGAGGTGGTGCCCCACCAGGTCATGCAGGTCGCGGGCGATGCGCATGCGTTCGGCGATGCGCGTGGATTCCGCCAGGAGCGCGCGGGTGGCACGCAGTTCCGAGTTCAGGCGGCGGAGTTCCTCCCGCTCCTCGGCCTGCTGGCTTGCGACCATCGAGGCCACGAAGACGAGGGCGGAGAAACCGAAATAAAGGCAGGCCTGCATCAGGGCGTTGATCAACCCCCAGCCCGGCACCTCGGCAAACACCGGCACCAGGGCCACGTGGGCCACGGCCATCCAGGCGATGCCGAGCGGCAGGCTGACCAGCCAGGGCACGGCCGTGGCCACGATGATCAGCAGCAGGGCGCCCACGCCGCTCTTGCTCAGCACGCCGATGGCCAGCGCGGTACCGGTGAGGATGACCAGCACGGCCACGCGCGTGGCGCCATTCAGCCGGGCTCCCATCTGGTTGGTCAGCAGCCAGTACACCAGCCCGAAGACCAGGTAGCAGGCGGTCCAGGCCAGCAACGGCATGTCGCCGATCGCGCCCGGGCCGCTCCCGGCCCGCTGCATGGACAGCGGCAGGCCCGCGCACAGGAACACGAAGTACGTGGCGTAGCGCAGCAGGCGAACCAGGCGGACGTGGATGAATTCGGCTTTGTACATGCTCGCATCATAGGCCTTCGCGCGGCCCGCACCACCTGACTGAAGTCACGTGCGCGCAAGCGGCAAACGTCGGCTTTTACAACGGTTTTACATGTGAGGATCGCTCCACCGCGCGATCCGGGCATGCCATAATGCCGGGCATTGCGACGGCCCGGGGGTCGTCTTCCCACGAACCACAAGCGGAGCATTGAATGGCCCTTGCCATCCGCGACGTGCGCGAGCACGACCTGGATGCCGTGCTGGCACTCAACAATGAGGCAGGCACGGGCATCCTCGCCACGGATCTCGACCGCCTGCGCCACCTTTACGACATCGCGCACTACTTCCGCGTGGCGGAACAGGACGGCCAGATCCTCGGTTTCCTTATCGCCATGCGCCCGGACGCGAAGTATGGCAGCCAGAATTTCCGCTGGTTCCGGGACCATTACGAAAGCTTCGTGTACATCGACCGCATCGTCATCGCGTCGCAGTCGCGCGGCCATGGTCTGGGGCGAATCTTCTATTGCGACGTGCAAAGCTATGCAGAGGTACGCGTGCCGCTCCTCACCTGTGAGGTATTCCTCGAACCGCGCAACGACCAGACCGTGCTTTTCCACGGCACCATGGGCTTTCAGGAAGTGGGACAGCAGAAGATGGACGAAGGCCCGAAAGTGAGCCTCCTTGCCCGCGAACTCCCCAGCTTCCCGTTCGTGCGCGAACGCTACCTCGAACACGGCGGCCTGCCCGACGTGACGTGGCTCGCCGAACGGCGCCGCCCGGTGGACGCCATGGGGGCCCGCGCATGAACGCTCGCGCCGAATCCCTCGAAGCCGCGTGCGACCTGCGTTTCGGCCAGGTCGGCATCGCCTGCGTGCGCATACGCCGCGTCGACGCCGCCGCGCTCGTGGAGGAACTGGAACGCCGTGTCCGGTCCGCGCCGCAGATGTTCTCGCGGGCGGCGGTGGTGCTCGACCTGTCGCACCTGCCCAAACTGCCGGATGACGGCATGGTGGACGCGCTGCTCGAAGCCATTCGCAGCGCCGGCATGTTGCCCGTCGGCATCGCCTACGGCACCAGCGAGACGGAAGCCCTGGCCGAACGCATGGGTCTTCCCCTGATCGCCAAGTTCCGCGCCCAGTACGAACCCGCCCAAGGCGACGCGGCACCGGCACCGGCGCGGCAGGAACCCGTGCGCGCCGCCGCCGTTCCCGACGAGCCGGCCGAATCGAGCGGCACCGTCACGGCGCAGCACCACTCGGGCAGCACTGTGCGTTCGGGCCAGCAGGTGTACGCACGCGACCGCGACCTCGTGGTCACGGCGGGTGTCGCCAATGGCGCCGAGGTGATCGCCGACGGCTCCATCCACATTTACGGCAGCCTGCGCGGCCGTGCCATGGCCGGCGCGCAGGGTGACGAATCCGCACGCATCTTCTGCTCCGACTTCCGCGCCGAACTGGTGGCGATCGCCGGGCACTATCGCGTGTTCGAAGACATGCCCAGGGAATTCGAAGGCCAGCCCGTGCAGTGCTGGCTCGACAATGGAAAACTCATGATCGCGCGGCTTTAACCAGCCATCGTCGCTGCAACACTCGGAGACATCTCTTGACTGAAATCATCGTCGTCACCTCTGGCAAAGGCGGAGTCGGCAAGACCACCACCAGCGCCTCCCTCGCGACCGGCCTTGCCATGCAGGGAAAGAAAGTTGCCGTCATCGACTTCGACGTCGGCCTGCGCAACCTCGACCTCATCATGGGTTGCGAACGGCGCGTGGTGTACGACTTCGTGAACGTCGTGCACGGCGAGGCCACGCTCAAGCAGGCCCTCATCAAGGACAAGCGTCACGAGAACCTGTTCGTGCTCGCCGCGTCGCAAACCCGTGACAAGGACGCCCTCACCCAGGAAGGCGTGGAGAAAGTGCTGGACGAACTGACGAAGGAGAATTTCGACTTCGTGGTCTGCGACTCCCCGGCCGGCATCGAGAAGGGCGCGCACCTTGCCATGTACTTCGCCGACCACGCCGTCGTCGTCGTCAATCCCGAGGTCTCTTCGGTACGCGACTCCGACCGCATCCTCGGCCTTCTGGCAAGCAAGACGCGCCGTGCCGAAAAGGGCGAATCACCGATCAAGCAACATCTGCTGCTCACCCGCTACAACCCGAATCGCGTCGAAGCGGGCGAGATGCTGAGCGTGAAGGACGTCGAGGAAATCCTCGGCATCTCTGTCGTCGGTGTCATCCCGGAATCGGAAAACGTGCTCGCGGCGTCGAATGCCGGCGTGCCGGTGATCCTCGACGACAACTCGAACGCCGGCGCGGCCTACAAGGACACCGTGGCCCGCATCCTCGGCGAAGAGCGTCCCCTCCGTTTCCTCGAGCCGGTCAAGAAGGGCTTCCTCAAGCGCGTCTTCGGAGGTTGAGCATGGGTATCCTCGATTTCCTGAAGCGCAAGCCCGAGCCGAGCGCCGGTGTCGCCAAGGAACGTCTGCGTATCATCGTCGCCCAGGAGCGCTCGACGCGCGGCGGCCCCGACTACTTGCCGCTGCTGCGCAACGAGCTGCTCGAAGTCATCCGCAAGTACGTCAACGTCGACGTCGATGCCGTCAACATCAGCCTCGATCGGGACAGCGGGCACGAGGTGCTGGAGCTCTCCGTGGCCCTGCCCGACGGCAAGCCGGCCGCTTCGGCGGGTTGAATCCGTGGGCGGGAGTGCAAGTCACTGGATCCCTGCCTTCGCAGGGATGACGACGGCTTCGGCCGGGGCCTCCACGGAATCCAGTGGCGATCCCGCCGATGCGGTCCTGCGCGTCGGCGAGGTCGGCTTCGATACGCCGCGCGCGCTGCTCGCCCGGTATGGCCTGATGCTGGTGGCCATCGCCGACGCCGAAGAGATCCCCGGCAGCTACTGGGGTGACACCGAAGCCGGCATCATCGGCAGCACGGTGTATGCGCGCGCCGATACGCCCGTGCATTCGCTTCTGCACGAAGCCTGCCACCTCATCGTCCTTCCCGAGGACAAGCGCGCACTCGTGCACACCGATGCCACCGATTCCATCGAGGAAGAGGACGCCACCTGCTATCTGCAGATCGTGCTCGCCGACCAGTTGCCAGGCGTGGGATCCGCCCGGCTGATGGAAGACATGGACCGCTGGGGCTACACCTATCGGCTCGGTTCCACACGTGCCTGGTTCGAGCAGGATGCCGTCGAGGCACGGGCGTTCCTCAGCGAGCGCGGCTTGCTCTGACGTACCAGATCCACGCACAGAGCCCGATCGAGCACATCGCGGTGGCTCCAAGGCCGAGTCCGAGCATGCTGCCGGACAGCGCCGGCGACAGCACGCCCGCGACCAGCGCGGTCATCAGCAGACTGAAGAAGGCCTGCACCGAGGACACGCCGCCGCGCTGATTCGGGAACCGGTCGAGCAGGAGCAAGGTCAGCGTCGGGAAGGCGAGCTGTACGCCGCAGCCGTAGAGCGCCAGTGGCAACGTGGACCACGGAACGCGCGGCGTGTCCAGCGTCAGCGAAAGAACCAGGCTGATCGCGCACGACGACAACATGGCCATGTAGCCCCAGTTCACCGTGCGCGCCGCACTCAACCTCCCCGCGACCCGGCCCGAGATGAACGCGCCGACGACCATGCCCGTCACGACGGGGACGAACAACCAGGGAAATCCATCGGCACCCAGATGCAGGTGATGGCGAATCACCTGTGGGGCCGAGGCGATATAGAGGAACAGTCCCGAGAAGTTGACCGAACTGGATATGGCGAGCGGCCAGAACGGCAGATCGCGGCCGATGTGCGCGTAGCCGGCGAGCAACGGGCGCGGCCGGAACACCGTGCGCCGCTCCACAGGATGCGACTCCATGAGGAAAAAGGAGACTCCCACCGTGAGCGCCAGCGTGAAGCCCGACAGCGCCCAGAAGATCCCACGCCAGCCGTCGATCCCCAGTAACCAGGCGCCCACGATGGGCGCCACGGCAGGCGCGATGCCGAAGATCATCATCACCTTCGACATCATGCGCTGGGCTTCTTCGCCATGCATCGTATCGCGGACCACGGCCCGGCCCACCACGATGCCCGCACCGCCGGACAGCCCCTGCAACACGCGGCAACCCAGCAGGAACGCAAAGCTCGGCGCCAGTGCGGCGGCCGCGGAAGCCAGCGTGTAGATGCCCATGGCGACCACGATGACCGGCTTCCGCCCGTACGCGTCGGAGAGGGCGCCATGAAACAGGCTCATCGCCGCATAAGCCAGCAGATACACGCTGAGCAGCTGCTGCAGGGCCACGTCGCCCACCGCGAAATCGCGGCCGATATCGGGAAAGCCCGGAAAGATCGCGTCGATGGAGAACGGCCCGATCATCGACAGGGCCGCGAGCAACAGGGGGAGATGGCGACGCGGGTCGCGGGTCGCGAACGACATGGCGCGGCTGGGCCGTGGGAAGGAGGGTCAGGCAGTATATAGCCGCAAGGTATCGCGCTCGCCGTCGGGCGGCCCGCGGGGGCATAATCGTTCCGTCGTTCGTTCGTGGGGGTGTCGTGGGCTACACCGGGTTCCTGGCCGTCGGCGTCGGCGGCATGCTGGGTTGCTGGCTTCGCTGGTGGCTTGCGGTCGCCTTCAATCCACTGTTCCCGACGCTTCCCCTCGGCACCCTTGCGGCCAACCTGACGGGCGGCCTGCTGATGGGTGTGACCCTCGGAGTCTTCGACCATTTCCAGACGCTGCCGGTCGAAGTGCGCCTGCTCGTCGCCACCGGATTCCTCGGCGGCCTCACCACGTTCTCCACCTTTTCCGCCGAAGCGTCCGCGTTGCTGCTGCGTCAGCAGTACGCCTGGTTCGCCGCGCATGTGTCGGTCAATCTGGCCGGGTCCATTGCCATGACGATCGCCGGCCTGGCGATCACGCGTGGGGTACTGCGGCACTTCTGAGGATCACAAGGAATCACACTCGATGAGCCACGATTCTTCTTCCCTCAAGGCCCGCGCGCAGGAACTGCTGGAACACGCCGGCATCACCATCGGGGGCAACCGCCCTACCGACCTCGCGATCCACGACGAGCGCACCTACGCCCGTGTTTTTGCCCATGGCTCGCTGGGCCTCGGCGAGTCCTACATGGACGGCTGGTGGGACGTCGACGACATGCCCGGTTTTTTCACGAAAGTTCTTTCGTCGCACCTGGACGAGTCGCTGCGCACGCTGGACACGTTGCTCGCACACCTCAAGGCGCGGTTCCTCAATATGCAGCGCGGCGAACACGCGTGGGAGGTGGGACGCCAGCACTACGACCTGGGCAACGACCTGTTCGAGGCCATGCTCGGCAAGCGTCTGGTGTATTCCTGCGGCTACTGGGCACAGGCGCGGAACCTGGACGATGCCCAGGAAGCCAAGCTCGACCTCATCTGCCGCAAGCTTCAGCTGAAGCCCGGTCAGCGCGTCCTCGATATCGGCTGCGGCTGGGGCGAGGCGCTGAAGTTCGCCGCGGAGCGTTACGGCGTCAGCGGCGTGGGCGTCACCATTTCGCGAGAACAGGCGGTCTTCGCGCAGGAACTCTGCAAGGACCTGCCCATCGAGATCCGCCTTCAGGACTATCGCGAACTCGACGAACGCTTCGATGCCATCCTGTCGGTGGGTATGTTCGAGCATGTCGGGGGAAAGAACTACCGCACCTGGTTCGAGGTGGCGCGACGCTGCCTGCAACCCGGCGGCCTGGCCGTGCTGCACAGCATCGGCAGCAACGCCACGCCCGGCAGGCCCGACCCGTGGATCGAGAAATACATCTTTCCCAACTCGGTCATTCCCGCCATGAGCCAGGTGGCCGCCGCGCTCGAAGGGTTGTTCGTGGTCGAGGACTGGCACAACTTCGGCGCCGACTACGACCGCACGCTGATGGCATGGCGGGACAACTTCGACGCCGCGTGGCCGCGCCTGTCGGCGCACTACGACGAGCGTTTTCGCCGCATGTGGCACTTCTATCTGGGCTGCTCTGCGGGCATTTTCCGCAGCCGGCGCGACCAGCTCTGGCAGCTCACCCTGTCGGCCGAAGGCGTACCGGGCGGCTACCGCGTTCCCCGTTGACGAAACCTCGCCGGTGGCTCGTTTAGGGTCGGCGCATGAACCGGCCCGACCGCACCCACGGCGAACTCGTGGAAACCGACGTCCCCGCCCGGCTCGACCGGCTGCGCTGGGGACGCTTCCACACCCTCGTGGCCACGGCACTCGGCATCACCTGGGTGCTCGATGGCCTCGAAGTGACCATCACCGGGTCGATCGCGGGGGCGCTCAAGTCGAGCCCCGTGCTGCACCTGAGCGACATGCAGGTGGGGCTGGCGGGCAGCCTCTACCTGATCGGCGCCGTTGCCGGCGCCCTCTTCTTCGGCTGGCTGACCGACCGCCTGGGCCGGAAGAAGCTGTTCACCGTGACGCTCGGTCTTTACCTCAGCGCCACCGCCGCCACCGCCCTTTCCCCGGACTTCGCCACGTTCGCGCTCTTTCGCCTGTTGACCGGCGCGGGCATCGGCGGCGAATACGCGGCCATCAACTCGGCGATCCAGGAACTGATCCCGGCCCGCTACCGCGGCCACACCGACCTGGTGATCAATGGCAGTTTCTGGCTGGGTGCCGCGGCAGGCGCCCTCGGCGCGGTACTCCTGCTGGACAGTGGCTGGTTGAGTCCGGAGATCGGCTGGCGGCTCACCTTCGGCCTCGGCGCGATACTCGGCCTGGGCATCCTCTTACTCCGCCGCTGGATCCCCGAAAGCCCGCGCTGGCTCATGTTGCACGGCCGGGTGGACGAAGCCGAAGCCGTCGTCGCGCAGATCGAGAAGCGCCTCGACGCGCCGCCGCCGGAAACCGATCTGCCCCGCCTGCGCCTGCGTCCGCGCGGCCTTTCGATGGCCGACGTGGCGTCCACCCTCTTCCGCACCTACCCGAAGCGGACGCTGCTCGGAGTGGTGCTCATGGCCACGCAAGCCTTCTTCTACAACGCCATCTTCTTCACTTATGCGCTGGTGCTGGGGCGCTTCTACGGCGTGGCGGACGCCGCCGTCGGTCTCTACCTCCTCCCGTTCGCCGCAGGCAACTTCCTCGGGCCGCTCCTGCTCGGCCGCCTCTTCGACACAGTGGGAAGACGACCGATGATCGCGACCACCTATGCGCTCTCGGGCCTTTTGCTGTTCGCCACGGCCTGGCTCTTCGTCCACGGCTGGCTGGATGCCCGCACGCAGACCGCCGCCTGGAGCGTCGTCTTCTTCTTCGCGTCGGCAGCGGCCAGTTCGGCGTACCTGACGGTGAGCGAAAGCTTTCCGCTGGAGTTGCGCGCGCTCGCCATCGCCCTCTTCTATGCCTTCGGAACGGCCCTGGGCGGTGTGGCCGGCCCCTGGCTGTTCGGTACGCTCATCGGCACGGGCGAACGGACCGCCATCGGCGGCGGCTATGTGCTCGGCGCCTCGCTCATGCTCGTCGGGGCCGCGGCGGCGTGGTGGTTCGGCATCGCGGCCGAGCGGCGGCCGCTGGAAGACGTGGCCGCACCGCTCGGGCACGCCGGGAGCCCCCCAGACCGGTAAGGTTTTCACACCTTTGCTCGCCTGGGACAGCACTTTCCCTGTCGGCCAGCTAAACTGCCGCTCCAGTCACTCGAACGTTCACCAGGGAATTGAAGGCGTGCAGCAACGTAATTTCGCCGTGTCGGTGGTCCAGCCTGGCGGCAAGGTCGCCATCGAGATCGAATTCAACGAAAAAATCCACGGCCTGTCCGGGGACACGCTGTGGCTGTCGCTGGAAGAGAACACCACCCGGGAAGACGCCGAAGCACTGCGCGCCTTGCTCGAACGCCTGGGTCACCGCATCACGGTGACGAACGTACGCTCCTGACCTGCCCGGCCGTGTCCGTCACGGCCACCGCTAAAGGCACTACGCGCGGCATCAGCCGGTGATGGTTCACGCCATGCAACTTGCCGCACCCCAGGCACCGCCGTGCCAGGCCCAGCCCGCGCCTCGCCGCGCGTGGCGAGGCCAGCAAGCAGCCGCATACGTAGCAGCCTGGGATCGCGCCGCGATCCCATAGCCGCAGCCTGATCGTCTGCATGGCCGCCACCACCAGGGCGAGGGCGATCCCGGCCGCGAACGCCCACGCGGGAAGGTTCGAATAGAGCGACAGGATGGCCAGATCGCCCGGAGCGGGCTGCACCGCCTTCAAGGCGGCCGCGGCGACGACCCCGCCCGCCAGTGCCAATCCAGCGGGCAGATACATCCGAAAGTACATACGCCCTACGTACGACATCACACACCCCCGTTCCCTGCCGGGTGCTCCCGGCGAGGGGAGAGTGTCGCCAAGGGGGTCTAACGATTGTGAACGCCGCAGGACACTAGATGGCAGGCGAGCGGGTGTAGCGATGCCACAGCGTGTCCAGGCTCGCCCCGGTGATCTGCCGCCAGGTGTTGGCCGAATACGTGCGACCGCGCAGGGCGGCGTCCAGCTTCTGCACGGCCCCTGCGTAGTGTTCTTCCACCCAGACGAGAAAACGCGCAGTGACGCGGTAGCTGTCGGTGTAGTTCTGGCCCGCCTGGTAATCCGGGAGCGACCAGCCGGCCGCGGCATTGTTCACGCCATAGCGGTAGCGCGCGTAATCGGCGATACCCTCGACGAGCCAGCCCGGGATGTTCTGCTGCCCGTAGTCCTGCACGATGTGCATGGATTCGTGCGTGACCGTGTCCGTATCCGACGGGTGCGCGATCATGTAGCTCGCGCTGTAAGTTTCCGTGGCGTTGCCGGTCGCGGCAACACCGTCGTACGCCGGGTCGAGCACGATGTTCACGGTGCTGGACGTGTTTGGATTGAAGTCCCGCGCTTCCTGCGGGTAGATGGTGAAGAACGTGCTGACCATCGCGTCGATGGTCGACTGCGCGACCCCCGAGTTCTTGTCGGTGACGTTCAGCGTGTATCCCTGCTGCTGGTACGTGGTGGTGGTATCGGCGAAGGCGGATGCGGCGAACAACGGGAGGACCGCGGACACGGCGACGGCAAGATGCTTGACACGCTGCATGATGGTGGCTTCCTCGTGGGATGGAGCATGCATGATGGGCATCGTTGCCGGCGACGTTTCGCGTGTCACGTCACAGTTGCGGCACGCTTGCCAAAGTTGCGTGCATCGCTGAATACGCCGTACGGAAGCGCGATGCAGCCGGCGTGTCGTGACAGCCCTCGCGAGCGTCTCGCGAGGTTGTCTTCGCCGCGATGGCGGCTCCTACAGAAGTGCAGCCGCGGCATCCCTGCCGTCGCGCTGGAGGCCCCGGAGCTCAGGCTTTCGCGGACTCGCCGAAGGAAGGCGGACGGTCCGCCGGTGCCTTGCCGAAGTTCTCGTTCGGCGTAGCGCCCATCACGAAGCTGAGCGTGCCGCCGGCGGCGAGTTCCTTGTGCGGTATCCAGCTCTTCGTCCACGGCTTGCCGTTCCAGGTGACCGACTGGATGTACGCGCGGCCGGGGCCGTTGTCCCTGGCCTCGACGACCAGGGTGCGCCCATTGCCCACCTGTACTTCCGCGCGATCCAGGATCGGGCTGCCGAACACGTAGTTGGTGCTGACCGGATCGACGGAGTAGAGACCCATCGCGCTCAGCACGTACCAGGCGCTCATCTGGCCGCAGTCCTCGTTGCCGGCGAGGCCATCGGGCTCGGGAAGGTACATGGTCTCCAACAGCATGCGCACGCGCGCCTGCGTCTTGTGGTGCGAGCCGGTGTACGCATAGAGGTAGGGCACGTGATGGCCCGGCTCGTTGCCGAACGCATACTGGCCGATCAGGCCCGCGATGTCCGGCGGCGCGTTGTCCGGCAGGATGGGCTCGGCGTTGAACAGACCGTCGAGTTTCTTCTCGAAGGCCTCTTCCCCGCCGAACAGCGCCATGTAGTTGTAGAGGTCGTGCTGGTTGAGGAACGTCGCCTGCCACGCGTTGGATTCGGTGAAATCGCGCCAGCGATCCGAATGGCCGATCGACACCGGATCGAACGGCTCGATCCACGTGCCGTCTTCCGCGCGCGGGCGAACGAACTGCGTGTTCTTGTCGAACACATTGGCGTAGTTCTTCGACTGCTTGCGCAGCGCCGCGGCGTCGTCGGCATGCCCCAACGCGTCGGCCATGTGCGCCACCGCCCAGTCGTCGTACGCGTATTCGAGCGTCTTGCTCACCGCCTCGCCTTCCTTGTCGCTGGGAATGAAGCCGAGCTTGCGGTAATAGGTGAGCCCGAAGTAGTCGTCCTGCATGGCGCGGCGACGGAATACCGGCCAGGCCTTCGCGTAATCGATGCCGGTGAAGCCCTTCGCCTGCGCCTCGGCCACCACGACCGCCGAGTGATACCCGATCATGCAGACCGTCTCGATACCTTGCAGCGGCCATACGGGGGCCCCGCTGGGGCTTTCCACGGCGTTGCGCACGATGCCGTCCACGAGGTCGGGCACACGGTCGGGCTGGTAAAGCGTGAGCAGCGGGTGCTCGGCGCGATAAGTGTCCCACAGCGAATAGGTGCTGTAGTTGTGCCGCCCCTCGGGCAACGTATGGACCGCCTTGTCCATGCCGCGGTAACGCCCGTCGATGTCGCTGAAGACGGTGGGCGCCAGCATGGTGTGGTACAGCGAGCTGTAGAACGTGCGCTTGATCTTGTCGGAGGTGGAATCGATGCGGATCTTCGAGAGCTCGCGCTCCCACTCCGCCTCGGCCGAGGCGCGAATGCCGTCGAAGTCCCAGGCCGGCATCTCGCCGTCGAGATTGCGCATGGCTCCGTCGATGTCCACACCGGAGATGCCCACCTTGACCAGCAGCGGTTCCGACGAGGCCTTGTCGAAATGCAGCGCGGCCTTCAGGTGGTCGCCCTTCGCGGTGGTGCTGCCCTTGGGGAGTGCCTTGTCCTCGGAATAGAACGTGGCGCTCGCTATGGGCCGGGATACCTTCATGGCGAAATAGATGACGCGCCCGCTCGCCCACTGCCACACGCGGCGGCCGCCCACGAGCGTATCGTTGCCGATAAGAGTGAGTTCGGCGTCGGTCACCTTCGCCGGCTTGTCCATCGCATCGGCGAAGCCGTGCGTGAGGTCGACGAGCAGGTGTGCATCGCCGTCCTTGCCGAAGGTGTAGCGGTGCATGCCGGCACGGAGCGTGGCGGTCAGTTCGGCGAGGATGTCGAAGCGGGTGAGCTTGGCGCGGTAATAGCCAGGATGCGCCTGCTCGCCGGTGTAGTGCGAGCGGTAGCCCTTCACGCCGGTCTTGTAACCCTTCGGCGCCTTGTCGCCACTCACCTTCTGCGCATCGAACCGGGACACGTAGTTCACGCCGTCATAGTCGCGGTCGCCCGGCTGGAGCAGCACGGGGCCCATCGAGGGCATGACCAGGAAGTCGAGCATGTCGCTCGCTCCCGTGCCCGACAGGTGGGTATGGGAGAAGCCCATGATCGAACCGTCGCCCTGGTGATAGCCGGACGAGCCGTCCCACTGCGCGTTGTACGTGTCCGGGCTGAGCTGCACCATGCCGAACGGCCGCGTCGCACCGGGATAGGTGTGACCGTGGCCGCCCGTGCCGACGAAAACGTCGACGTAACGCAGGACGCCCGCCCCGGCGGTGCCGCCGCCGGGTGCGGGAGCCTTGAGGCCTTCCTGCACACCATCGGCCAGCGCAGTGAGGGAACCGAGCTGACCGATGGCCGTGACGGCGGCCATCCCTTGCAGAAAACGTCGACGGGTAACCATGCATTCGCTCCAGTTACAGGGTATCGGGGTGCTTGTCGGCGAGATGGACGATCAGCTCGCCGAACAACGTGTTGGCCCAGGCGAACCACGAACGCGTGAACTGCTTCGGGTCGTCCTGGTCGAAGGCCTCGTGCATGAAGCCGGTGCCCGCGTGGGTGGTTTTCAGCCAGTGCAGGCACTGGCGGATTTCCGCGGTGTCATCCGTGGTGAATGCCTTCATCATGATCGACATGGGCCAGATCATGCGCAGTCCTTCGTGGGGCCCGCCGATGCCTTCGCCCGCGCTGCCCTTGAAGAAATACGGGTTGTCCATGCTCCACACCTTCGCGCGGGTGCGGGCGTAACGCGCATCGTGCGGCGTGCACTCCAGATACGGCAGGGAGAGCAGGCTCGGCACGTTGGCGTCGTCCATGAACAGGCTGTTGCCGTAGCCGTCGACTTCGTAGGCCCAGTATTCGCCGGACTCGTCGGCGATGGTGCCGTACTTCTCCAGCGCAGCTGCCACCTCGTCGGCCATGGCGTTGCACTCGCTGGCGAAAGCCTGGTCACCGTACAGCGCGGCGTGCATCTCCGCCAGGCGGCGCAGTGTCACCACGGCGAACAGATTGCCCGGAATGTTGAACGCGTACACCGTCGCGTCGTCCGACGGGCGGAACATCGCGTGGATCATGCCTACGGGCCGCGTGGGCTGGCCGTAGCCGTCCAGGAACTGGCTCTCGGTCGGCTTCGGCGAGGGCCGCTGAAAGTGGTACGGGCCATGGCCGTCCTTGCGCTGCTGCTCGCGGAAGGTCTCTAGGATCCGCCGCGTGGCCGCGCGCCACGATTCGTCGAACGGTTCGCGGTCGCCCGTCGCCTTCCAATACCCGTGCGCCAGCCGCACCGGATAGCAGAGCGAGTCGATCTCCCATTTCCGCTCGCCCACACCGGGCAGCATGGGCGCGTCGTTCTGTGCCCAGTCGAGCTTGCTCTTGCCCTTCGGATCGGGAAGGAACGCGTTGGCGTAAGGGTCGATGGAAATGCAACGTGCCTGCCGGCGGATGAGGCCGCGGAAGAGCTTGCGCAGGGCTTCGTCCTTCGTCACCAGGGGCAGGTACGGCCATACCTGGGCCGATGAGTCGCGCAGCCACATGGCGTCGATGTCGCCGGTAACGACGAAGGTGTCTTCGTAACCGTCCAGACGGCCCACCTCCACCGTGGTGTCGAGCGTGTTCGGGAAGCAGTTCTCGAACAGCCAGGCGAGTTCCGGGTCCCTGATCTTCTTCTTCGTCTTCGCGATCAGCGCTTCCACCGCCTCGCTGGTGAACTTGCGCTGGCCCACCGGCGGTCGCTTGCTCGGAAAGCGGGAGGCGGCCATGGCGGCCATACCGCCACCGCCGAGCACGGCCGCGGTCGGCACGAGGGACAGCCACTTCACGAGGTTGCGGCGATTGGGATTCACGGCGTGGTCTCCTTCAGGGCGTCGACGAGCGAGCGTAACGTCAAAGCATGGCGAAGCGCATCGATGTCCACCTTGCCATCGATCGCGATGTCGACCTTCTCGCCAGGCAACAGGTCGAATGCGTTCGTGTCGAGGCGCACGTCCAGATCGCCGGTGTCCACCCATACGGCGCGAGCAAGGCGCTTCGCCGATACGGTAAGGACGTAGCCGCCGGCGCTCTGGCGAAGGGTGCTGGAAAGCTCGGGCTTCGGCAGGGCCAGCGTGCGCGCGGCCCCGAAGTACAACAGGTGGTGCGCCACGACCTTGCCTTGTTCCAGCAGATCGAACGACACCACGGTCTTGCGGGGGTCGGCGCCTTGCAGAAGCGCCGTGTCGCCCATCGCCGCCGCCTTGGTGCTCGAAAGCGCCTTCGCAGTCACCGGTTGGCTGGACTCGCGCAGCAGCTTGCCACCCATGTCGTACACACGGGTACGGAGGGTTGCGGCGAAGTCGGCGGTGCGATCGGATACGGCGAAGACCTCGGTCGTGCCGTCTCGACGCAGCGGCACCACATCCACCGGCGCGTAGAAGCGCTTCGCGTGGAACTGCAGCGCTTTCCAGCGATTGAAATAATCCACGCTGGCCCACGAGGCACCGGGCCACACGTCGTTCAACTGCCAGTAGAGCGAACCCATGCTGCGCGGCCGCGCACTACGCAGGTGCTCGGCGGCAAGCTCGATGCCCTCGGCCTGCATCACCTGGCTCAGGTACACGAAGGACGGAAAGTCCTTCGGCTCGCCGTACTCCTGACGGATGTACAGCAGCAGGCGCTGGTTGCCGTCGCCGTTGGCGAACTTCTGGTGCGCGCGCATCACCTTCGATTCGGGCTGCATGTCGCCTTCGGACGCGAAGGCCTTGATGGTCGCCATGACCGGGAAGGACTGCAGCCCGTATTCCGATTGAAAGCGCGGCGTCACATCGAGGTAGTGCGAGATCGGCTCGGAGCCCGACCACACCTTCCAGTAGTGGAAATCGCCGTCGCTCTCGACGTTGGCCGGTCCCTCGTAATCGGTGCTGGGCGAGCTGGCCCAGTACGGCACCTGCGGCGAAAGATCGTTCACCACCTTGCGCAGCGTCTTGCCGAAGAGTTCGCGCATGCCGTCGTCGATGCGCTTTACTTCGTCGGCGTTGACGAACTTGCGGAAGTCCTGCCGGTCCGGCCAATCGTCCCAGCCGGTCTGCACTTCGTTGTTGCCGGCCCACAGCACGATCGAGGGATGGTCGCGCAGCCGGGTCACCTGCTCCACCGCCTCGATGCGCGCATTCTCGCGGAAGGCCGCGTCGTACGGGGTGATGGCACCGCCGTACATGAAGTCCTGCCAGATCATGATACCGAGGCGGTCGGCGGCCGCGTAGAACGCGTCGTCCTGGTAGGTGCCGCCACCCCACATGCGCAGCATGTTCATGTTGGCGTCCTTCGCAGAGCGAAGGATGGCTTCCATGCGCGCCGTGGTCACCCGCGTCGGGAAGCTGTCGAACGGAATGAGGTTGGCACCCTTGGCGAAGATGGGCACGCCGTTCACGACGAACGCGAAGCCCCTGCCCCACTGGTCCTTCTCGCGGCGCAGTTCCACCGTGCGCAGACCGGTTTCGCGGTCCGCGCTGGCCACCGTGCCGCCATCGGCGGCGACTTCGGCGTGGAACCGGTAGAGGTTCGGCTCGCCGTAACCGACGGGCCACCAGCGTTGCGGATGCGCGATCGACACGGGCACCGACACGTGATTCTCGCCCTTGGCGAGGGACACGCCGCGTTCTTCGTGGCCGCGGGTGCCGTCCGGGGCCGTCCAGTCCACCTTGAGTGTCGCCGGACCGCCCTTGTCCACGCGGAGGTCGAACTGCGCGTCGAGGTTGGCGTTGTCGGCATCCACATGGCTCTGGGCAATGTGGAAATCGGCAAGCCGGGTGTTGTCCCAGCTTTCAAGGCGCACCGGGCGCCAGATGCCGAGGGTGACGTAGCGCGGGCCCCAGTCCCAGCCGTACTGGTAATTGGCCTTGCGCACGTAGTTGGAGGTTTGTTTGCCCTTGGGTTCGTCGCCAAAGGCGGAGTCGAATTCGCCCGGCAGCGAGTACGGCTGCTTCATGAGCCAGGGCAGCAGGCGCGCGATGGGCGACTGCAGGTGCACGTCAAGCGTGTTGGCGCCCTTGCGCAGGTTGCCTTTCGCCGGCACGCGCCACTGGCGGAACATGTTGTCCGCCGAGAGCACCTTCTTGCCGTTGAGCGAGACCTCGGCGAACGTGTCGAGGCCGTCGAAAACGAGATCGACGTGGCCACGCGCCAGGGTGGCCGCATCCACGTCGAAGTCCAACCGGTAGTCCCAGTCGGAAAGACCGATCCACTGCAGGCCGGCCTCGTTGTCGCGCCAGAACGGATCCTCGATCCGTTTCAGCGCCAGGAGGTCGGTCTGGACAGCTCCCGGCACCTGGGCCGGGAGCGAGTCCTTCAGTTCGGCGTGCGCGCCCGCTTCCGTGCCTTGTGCGAGACGGAAGCGCCAGCCGGAGGAAAGATCTTTCTCCCCCGGCGGGCTGGCGCTGGCCGCTCCGGCGGCAAGCCAGAACGCCAGGGCCAGCGACGCGCGGCGCATCACAGCTTGAAGCCCAGCGTCAGCGTGTACGTCCGGCCGTTCTTGTACGAGTAGAGCGGCTGGCTCGGACGGTCGTCGTAGACCTGGTAGGTTTCGTCGAGCAGGTTGGTGCCATCGAGCGAGATGCGCATGTGGTCGTTCACCTGATAGCCGACGGAAGCGTCGAGTTCCCGGAAGATACCCGTGATCTGCTGCGTTTGCAGCGCGGCGATGGAGGTGAAGTACGACGAACGCCAGCTGTAGGTCACACGCGCGCTCCACGGGCCCTGCTCGAAGAACGGCGACAGGTTGAACGAGTTCTTCGAGTTGTACGGCAGCGGGAAGTCGTTGCTGGTGTCCGCATCGGAGTAGGTGTAGTTCGCCAGCATGCCGAAGCCCAGCCCGAAGTTCTGCTGGTAGCTGATCGACGCGCCCTTGACCTTCGCGACGCCGGCGTTGATCGGCACCTGCATCTGGTAGATGTCGTCACGCTGGTTGGTCAGGTTGTACTGGGTTTCCAGCACCTGGGTGTTGAGGATGTAACCCGAGATGCGGCGGAAGAACAGCTCCGCGGCCAGCACGCTGTTCTCGGAGAAGTACCACTCGGCCGAGAAGTCGTAGTTGGTCGACTTGTACGGACCCAGGTCGGTGTTGCCGCGCGAACCGGTGAGGCTGCGGTCATCGAGGGCCACGTACGGAGTCATCTGCTGGTAGCGCGGACGGGCGATGGTCTGCGCGTAGGCGAAGCGCAGCGTCAGGTCCTGCGCCACGTCGTACGCGATGTTCAGCGACGGCAGCCAGTTGTGGTACGCGCTGCGCTTGTTCACCGGGGCGTAGGTGTCGGTGCCGACGGAGTTGTAACCGTCCACCGTGTCGCGCGTGCGGAAGTAGCGCACGCCGAGGTTGCCGCGGTAATCGTCGCCGGAGAAGTCGCCCTGGATGTAGAACGCGCGGTTCTGTTCCTGGATCGCGTAAGTGGCCTTCGGATCGATCGGCGCGCCGTATTGGTCGACGAGCGCATTCACGCCGTCCTTGAGGCCGCCCTTGCTGATGGTGGTCCAGTTGGCCATGCTCGGCGTGGCGTTCAGGCCACCGAGGAAGCCGTCCGGCGTCTGCCCGCCGGCGAAGTCGGCGAGGGTGTTGCCGGCGATACCCATGTCGGCGAGCGACGGGAAGCGGGCGGCATAGGCGTCCTGGCCGTTGTAATGGTTCGTGGCCTTCACGCCCACTTCGATCTGGTTGAGCGGGCCCCACGCCACGTCGTGCGAGAAGTCGGCCTGGAAGTAGCGCTCGCGGTCATAGGTCGGCGCACGGCTGAAACCCACGCCGTTGAGTACGGCCTGCGACGGGTCGTCGGCGAAGTGGTAGTTGATCTGCGGATGCTCGCCCGCCAGGTTCCAGTCGTAACCGCCGAGCGTCTTCACCTGTGCGTTCCAGATGCCTTCCGAGCCGCCGGTGGAACCGGTATAGCCGATCTGGCTGGACGCGTTCCAGCCGTCGCCGTGCCAGTCCGCACGCAACTGCGCCGTGCCGGTGTTGACCTTGGATTCGCGCTCGTAACCGTCGAGGTAGGTCGGCGCTTCCGGGCCGTACGACGCGTTGGTGATCACGCCGTTGTTGACGCTGGCCGAGGTGGCGTACGGTGCGGAGCTGGACCAGTCGCCGTAACGGCTCTGGTTGTAGTTGTCGAACTTCTCGGTCACGTAGAGACCGGTGAAGTTCAGTTCGAAGCTGTCGTTCGGCTTCCACTGCACGCCGGTCGACACACCGTCACGCTTGCGGCGCTGCTGGAACCACGCCGTATTGATGGCCGTGGGGTACGTCGGCTGCTGGTCCGCGGGCACCACGCCCGGCGCGAACTGGTGGTTGGGATTCGTGTCGGTCGGATCGTTCGCGCGCTGGTAGCCGAAGATCTCGGTGCCCTGGCGGTCGATGATGCGATCGGAATGCATCAGCGAACCGAGCACGCCGAAGGTGTTGTCGTTGTTCTTCCAGCTGTACAGCACCGACGCGTTCGGCTTGCCGGTGTCGGCGCGGTCGTTGTAGCCGTAGCTCACGGTGCCGGTGAGCGTGTTGGCCTTGAGGTCGAGCGGACGGCGCGTATTGACGATGACGGTACCGCCGATCGAGCCTTCGTCGATGTTCGCCTGCGGGGTCTTGTAGACCTGGGCGTTGCCGATGATTTCGGAGGTCAGAAGGCTGTAGTCGAACGAGCGGCTGTCCGGGTTGTTCGGATCGGACGTCCAGTTGGTGGACGCCAGCGTCTGGCCGTTCAGCAGCAGGCGGTTCAGCGCCGGATCGGTACCGAGGATGCTGACCTTGTCGCCTTCGCCGAAGTTACGGTCCACGCTGATGCCCGGCAGGTGCGACAGCGACTCCGCAACGTTCGTATCCGGGAACTTGCCGACGTCCTCGGCGGAGATGGCGTCGACGATGGAATCGGAGTTCCGCTTCAGGTCGAGCGACTTCTGCAAGCTCGCGCGGATACCGGTGACGGTGATGCCTTCGAGGCTCGCGGCGTTCTGGGCGTCGGTCTGGGCGGGCGCTGCGGCGGCAGGCTTCGCGGGGGTGTTCGTGGCGGGCGCGGGGGAAGCCGCATCCTGTGCCATCGCGCTGCCCGTGGCGAGCAGGCCGGCCATGATGGCCATGGAAAGTGCGCTGATCCGGTGATTCACTTCTTTGCTCCTGGGGAAGAGGAAACGGTGCCGAAACGTGCGCTCGCGCGCCCGCTCCCGCACGGGGGATTTCGCTTTTCTCGAAACGAACGGCACCGCGCCGGCCTAGGCCCGCGTTCGTGTCGTTCGCTTCCATTGATTCGTTCTGGCCCTGCGTACCCCGCCGCCAGATGGGCGGGCATCCGCTCCCACCGCATGCGTTCCATCGTCGTTGCAGTGGTATGACGCGCTTGATTCTCCGAGGGCGCTGACAACGTTGTCAACCAATTTTTTAACTCGATCTAAAGCAATCGAAGATGCACTAAGCATCTGATATGGCTAGATATATGCTCTCGGGCGAAATAGTGCGCTGCGCAAATTATCGAACCTCGTTTGGATCGATCCATTCGCGCAGCCAAGGCCCGCCGCGCAGCCTAAACGACTATGCGGGCAGGTTTTTTCGGCGACGCCGAAACCTCGGATTCATGCAGCCGGCCTTTCGTGTTCGATGCTGCACCGCAGCGCGAAATTCGCGCTGCGCAGCGAGATAGATGCATCCCGAAACGCCGGCCGTCGCGGGACCTCAGGCGATGCCGAGGCCCTGGATGCTCGCCGTGCTCGCCTGGAAACCCGCCAGTTCCGCGAAACGCTTCCCCCGTTCCGTGTAGTCATGGAACTGGTCGAAGCTGGGGGCGCCGGGAGACAGGAGGACGCAGCCGTGCCCTGCGAGCGCCATGCGCGCCGCCGCGACGGCGGCCGGGAGATCGGTGGCTCGGTAGACGCCGGGCACGCCCGCTGCTTCGAGGGCGTCCGCGATGCGGGGCCCGTTCGCGCCCTGGCATACGATGGCCTCCGGCACGGCCGCGCGCATCGCGGCCACGAACGGCGCCCAGTCGAGGCCGCGGTCGTGCCCGCCCACGATGAGGGCGGTGCGCTTTCCGCCCATCGTCTCGAGGGCCGCCAGGCTGGCCAGCGGCGTCGTGCTGATCGAATCGTTGATCCAGTCGAGGCCGTCGCGCACTCCCAGCGGCTGCAGCCGGTGCGGCAGGGGAACGAAGGTGGACAGCGCAGGCGCTGCGGCGCGGGCGTCCAGGCCCATGATCTCCAGGGCCGCCAGCGCCGCGCAGGCGTTGAACGCGTTGTGCAGCCCCGGCGCGGCCACGCGCGAGGCCTCGATGACCGGCTCGTCGCCGCGACGTATCCAGCCGTCGGCTACGTGCCATCCCGACGGATCCGCGAACGTGTGCAGGCCGGGATGGTCCAGGGCACGCGTCAGCAGCAGGGGCTGCGTTGCATTGACCAATACCTGGGCCGACGCCGAAAGAAGCTTGAGCTTGTCGTCCACATAGCGCTCGCGCGTGCCATGCCAGTCCAGGTGTTCCTCGTACAGACTGGTAACTACGCCGAGATCGACACCCATGGCCTCGCCCGTCTGGAAGCTCGACAGTTCGATGACCCAGAGGTCCGCGCGGGCCTCGTCGAGTTCCAGCATCGGCATGCCGATGTTGCCGGCGAGCGCGGTGCGCACGCCGAGGAACCGCGCAAGATGGGCGATGAGCGCCGACGTGGTGCTCTTGCCCTTGGTGCCGGTCACGGCCACCGTGCGTGCACCGACGTGTTCGCCGAACCACAGCGCGCTACCCGACGTGAACCGTGTGCCTTGCCATTGCGCTTCCAGCAGCTCGGGCTTGTATGCCGAGATGCCGGGCGACTTCACCACCACATGGTAGGAGGCGAGCGTCTGCGCGTCCGGGGCGACATCGCGAACCTCCACCGAAGGGAAAGCCAGCCGCGCTGCCTCGGCTTCGCTTCCAGCGCAGAACAGCGCCACCGGCTGGCCGGGCAGATGCCGGGCCAGCGCGGCGAGGGCGGCACGGCCCTCGCGGCCGAATCCCCACACCGCGACCCGCTTGTCGCGCAGGTCAGCCCAGCGCATCCAACGCTCCAAGCAGCCGCCGCGGAACGAGGTGCGATGCGCCGGGTTTCAACCATGGCTCCAGCGCGAGGTCGTCGCGCTGCAACTGCGGAAGGATCTCGGTGCGGAACCGTGCGACGAGCGCATCTTCGCGCCACTCCGGACGCTCGGCCAGCGCGGCCATCGCCGCGCGCGCCTCCGCGCCCTCCCCCACGCATTCGAACGGCTTGTGGTCTTTGTACTCGAGCAGCGCGTCGAACGCGCCGGCAAGGGCGTCGTCGTCGAGCAGGTTACGGCCGAAGATCGAGAGCAGGCGCGGCTTGGCCATGAACGGGGCCAGCGCCAGGAAGACGAAATGGCATTTCGGGCACTGCCCACACCAGCGGTCCGCGGGCTTCGGACCGAGGATGCGGAAGTTGCGGTTGCAGCTGGAGAACACGTTGAAGTATTCCCCGCCGAGCCGGGCGAAGGCGCTCGTCACCGCCAGCTCGGACCACGGCCGCAGCAACGAGCAGTAATCGAGGTCGGCGGCCACGTGCGTGTGCAGGTAGTCGTGCAGGCTCTTCTCGAACCCGAAGCCCTTGCTCCACTGGTGATTGACTTCCTGGCCTTCGTATTCGAGCGTGGCGACCGACGCGGAGCGCTCGTTCGCGAACACGATGGAATCGTAACCGTAGAGGATGGCGGCGACCGCGAGGATGACCGAGTTGATGGCGGTCACCGGAATATGCCCGTTCCATGCGCCCAGCCGATTGAGCTCGAAGAGCCCCGGCGCGAGTTCGCGAGAGATGTTCAACGTGGGCAGGCCGGTGCGCGCCGCGCATTCGGCGATGAGCGGCGAGTTACCCACCCAGGTAGCCGTGGCGTCGGCGCCGATGGACTTCACGGCTTCGACGGCCACCACGGAATCCTTGCCGCCGCCGATCGGCAGCAGCGAACGCGGCGGCAGTCCCGCCGCCGTCGCCGGCAGCAAGGAGTGTCGCTCGAAAGGAAAGGCAATGCGCCCGCGCAGGTCGAGCCGGTTGCGGTATGCGAACTCGGCCAGTCCGTGCAGGTACAGCGCATCCAGCAGGTATGCCGTCGCCTCGTCCAGGGGAGCCCCCTCGACCACGATGCGTTCCGGAATCCCCGCCTTGTAGTAGCTCACGCCGGCGACGAGGTGGAGCAGGCGCAAGGCCGCCGCAAAAGCGGGCTCGCGCCCCGCGGGCACGACCGGCGCACCGGGGAAGGTCACGCGCTCCACCAGCTCCGGACCGTCGTCGAAGGCATAGACGAGCTCGGCCACCCCGTCGGTGAACGCGTGACGGACGAAACGAAAGCGCTGGCTGTTGCGCGGATCGATGAATGTGTCCGTCACGGCAGCAGCACCTCGTCGGCTTCGTCGCGCAGGTTGTAGCGCGACGACATGACCGCGCCATATGCGCCCCCTTGCGCCACGAGGATCACATCGCCTTCCTTCGATTCCGGCAGCCGGCGGTCCGACCCCAGGATGTCGCCCGATTCGCAGATGGGGCCCACCACCTGGTACATCGTGGTCGCGGGCTCATCCATGCGCGAAAGATTGACGATCTCGTGCCATGCGTCGTACAGGGCGGGTCGGATGAGGCTGTTCATGCCCGTGTCGAGGCCGAGGTAACGCGTGTTCGCGCCCTTTTCCTTCTCCTGCGTGACCTGCGCCAGCAGCACACCGCAGTCCGCGACAAGATAGCGGCCGGGCTCCATCCACAGCTGGAACTGCGGATACGCCTGACGCACCGAAGTCAGCACGCGATCGAGCGCGCCCATGTCCAGCGCCGTCTCGCCGGGATGCGACGGCACGCCCAGTCCGCCGCCGATGTTCAGTACCGTGATGGTGCCGATGCGTTCCGCCAGCGCCGCCAGTTGCGAATAGACCTCGCCCCAGTGCGCGGCATCGAGGATGCCCGAACCCAGGTGCGCATGCAGGCCGATCACCCGGGCGCCCGCCGCATCGGCAAGGCGCAGGAAGCGGTCGATGTGCTCGATCGGCACACCGAACTTGCTGCCCGTGCCGCCCGTCTTCACTTTCTCGTGGTGGCCCAGGCCGCGGCCGAGATCCACCCGGAGCACGATGTCGCGCCCCGCGAACATGTCGCCCCAATGTTCGATGGGATGCAAGGCGTCGATGGTGATCGTGGCGCGGGTCTGCAAGGCGGCGGCGAAGTCGCGACGCGAGGCGAAATTGGGCGTGAACAGCAACGGCACGTCGGCCGGAACGGCCGCGGACACGGCAGCCAGCTCGCCCGGCGAGACGCATTCGAAAGCGAACCCTTCTTCCGCCAGCACCTTGAGGATGCCCGGATGCGTGTTCGCCTTCACCGCGTAATGCGCGCGATCCACCGCCTTCAGCGACTTCACCCGGCGCGCCTGCGCGCGCACAGTAGGCAGGTGGTACACGTAGCGAGGCGTGCGCTCTTCTGCGAGGCGCAGCAGCGTCGGGCGCTCGCCGTGCCACCAGGCGGCCGCCGACGCGGCCTGCTCGCCGCTGCCATAGAGCGATTGCCAGGACGGCCCGAACACCAGGCTGTCGTCGGTGCGCAGGGCACCGGCGCCGATCAGCAGTTCATGCAGCCGAGGCAACATATCGTCCACCACGTCTTCGTCGACCACGAAGGTCAGGTTGAGGTTGTTCGACGATTGCGAGATCAGGTGCACGCGCAGCTGGCCGAATTCCGCCAGCACGCCCGACAGCTTGTGCAGCATGGAACGCATGCCGCGCCCGACGAGCGTGATGGCGGCGCATGGCGCGATCACCTTGACGCGGCACACGCGCGCCAGATCCGCGGCAAGCGCGGCGATGGCGTCGGAATCGAGCAGGTTTTCCGTCGGGTCCAGCGACACCGTGACGTTCGTTTCCGCCGAACCGATGAGGTCCACCGACAGGCCGTGCCGCTTGAACGCATCGAAGACGTCGGCGAGAAAGCCCACCTGCTGCCACATGCCCACCGATTCCATGGAAACGAGGGTGATGCCCTTGCGCGCGCTGATCGCCTTGATGCTCGGTGCATGCTCGCGCACTTCCGGACCGATCGACGTACCTTCCAGTTCCGGCCGGTTCGTGTCCTTGATGAGCAGCGGCACACGCGGCTCGCGCAGCGGCGAAAGGCAGCGCGGATGCAGCACCTTCGCGCCCGTGGAGGCGATCTCCTGGGCTTCTTCGTAATCCAGACGCTGTAGCAGGCGCGCACCCGCCACCTGGCGTGGATTCGCGCTGAACATGCCTGCGACGTCCGTCCAGATTTCCACACGCGACGCGGCCAGCAACGCACCGAAGTACGCCGCCGATGTGTCCGAGCCGCCGCGGCCGAGCAGCACGGTGCGTCCCGCATCGTCCTGCGCGATGAAGCCTTGCGTGATGAAGACCTCGCCGCGCTCGGCCAGCGCTGCGGAAAGCGCCGCGTCGTGGCGCGGCTCCACCATCGCGGAGAGCAGGCGCGTTCGCTCGTTCTGGTTCGGCAGCACGATGGAACGCAGGCACTCGCGTGCGTCGACCCAGGTGGTGGGAAGGCCGTTGGCCGACAGGAAGGCCGCGCCCAGCGCGCTCGACATCAGCTCGCCGTGCGCCTGCACGCGCGCCTGCCAGGCCAGTTCGCCCAGTTCCGCCGCACCGGCTTCGGCCAGCGCGGCCATGTCCGCCAGCCGGGCGCCCAGGGTGTCCGGCATCGCCAGCGACATCTCGGCGAGCAGGGCATGGTGGCGATCGGCCAGTGCGGAGGCCGCTTCCGAGCGGCGTTTCGATTCCGTGTGCGTGCAAAGCTGTTTCAGGCCGTCGGTGATACCGGACAGGGCCGAGACCACGATCAGCACGCGTGCGCCTTCGGCGCGGCGGCTGGCGGCCAGCTCGAGGATGTTGCGCCAGCGTGCGGCGGTGGCCACGGAGGTGCCGCCGAACTTCATGACGATCCAGGGCGCGTTGACGGGCAACGGCGCGTTTGCGATTTCGCTCACGGGACTCTTTGGGCGGTGGGGAAACTTATTCCCGGAAGTGTTGCGCCGCAACGGGGAAAAGGCAAATGAGCGGGGATGGGGATGGGAGCGACATACGGGCGCCCCCACTTCCCATCTCCCATCTCCCACGCCATCCTCCAACTTTGCCCCGAGATCTCCGAATGGAAAACCCCGGCTACGCCCGACGCCTCACCCTCATGGACGCTGCGCTCATCGTGGTCGGCGGCATCATCGGCGGCGGCATCTTCCTCAATCCCGGCATCGCCGCGCAGCGCACCGATTCCAGCCTGGTGCTGCTTTGCCTCTGGGTCGGCGGCGGCCTGCTCACCCTGATCGGTTGTCTCTGCTACGCCGAGCTCGGCGCGCGGCGGCCCGAGGCCGGCGGCAGCTACGTCTACCTGCGCGAAGCCTTCGGCCGGCTCGCGGGCTTTCTCTTCGGCTGGACCATGCTGCTCGTGATCTACAGCGGAAGCAGCGCCGCCGTCGCGACCATCTTCGGCAGCTACGCCACCTCGGTGTTCGGGCTTTCGCCCACCCTGGTGAAGCCCCTCGCCGTGGGCGCCATCGTGTTCGTCACCGGGCTCAACCTCTTCGGCATCCGCTTCGGCGCGCAGGTGCAGAACGTCTTCGCCATCCTGAAGCTCGCCGCCATCGCGGTGCTCGTGGTTACCGGCCTCGCCTTCGCCGGCGCCGGCACCACACAGGCCCTCACGCCCAGTCCCACTCATGTCGCAGGCGGCCTCGCCGGCGCCCTGCTGCCCGTGCTGTTCGCCTTCTCGGGCTTCAGCTACCTCAACAACCTCGCCGGCGAGGTGCGCGATCCCCAGCGCACGCTGCCGCGCGCGCTCGTGCTGGGCATGCTCGTGGTCATCGCCGCGTACGTGCTCACCAACTACGCGTACCTCGCCGTGCTCGGACACGACGGACTCGCGTCCAGCCAGGCGCCGGCGGCCGACGTCATGAGCCGGGTGTTCGGCGACACCGGCGCGAAGATCATCGCCATCGGCATTGCCGTGTCCACGCTCGGCTTCTGCAACATCACCCTCGTCGCGGGAGCGCGCGTGCTCCAGGTGATGGGCGAGGACGGCCTGTTCTTCGCCAGCGTGGCCAGGCTGCACCCGCGCTACCGCACGCCGAACATCGCCCTCATGGCGCTGTCGGGCTGGGCCATCGTGCTCGTGCTCGCGGCCAACTACGGCCAATTGCTCGACTTCGCCACCTTCGGCGACTGGGCCGCCTATGCCGTCACCATTGCCACGCTCTTCTGGTACCGGCGCCACGCCACGGGACGCCCGGCCTTCGTCACGCCCGCGTATCCGCTGCTGCCGCTGGCGTTCCTTCTCGCGGTGATCGCCGTGGTCGTGGCCTATGCATGGGACAAGCCGCTCAGCGCCGGCGTGGTGTGCCTCGTGGTGCTTGCCGGCCTGCCCGTCTACGCCGTGTGGCGACGGCTATTCAGGCTAGGGACACGCTGACGCTCGCTGATCCCCGGCCCGGATGCCACAATGGCACGGTTATTCTGAGGAAAGCAGATGGCACAGCAAGGCCCGACGTCGCCCGTTCCCGTCCCGCCCCGGCAAGAGACCGGTCAGACCGCATCCAAGCCGGTGCGTGATGGCATCGACGTCATCATCAACGGCAAGCGCTACAGGCACACGGGCGACCCCGCGATGCCTCTGCTGTGGTACCTGCGCGACGTGCTGCGCCTCACCGGCGCCAAGTACGGGTGCGACCAGGGCGACTGCGGGTTCTGCACGGTGATCGTCGACGGCAAGGCCGTGGCCTCGTGCCAGGCGAAGATGGAAAAAATGCGCGGTAAGCGCGTCACCACGGTGGAAGGACTCGCCGCGGCCGACGGCACGCTGCATCCGGTGCAGCAGGCGTGGATCGACGAGGACGCCATCATGTGCGGCTACTGCCAGCCCGGCCAGATCATGGCCGCGGTAGACCTGCTCTCCCGGCAGAAGAACCCCTCCGACGCCGATATCGACAAGATCGGCAACCTTTGCCGCTGCGGCAGCTACGGCCGCATCCGCAAGGCGATCAAGCGCGCCGCCGGCGCCATGAAGGACGGCAAGGCATGAGCGGCGAGATCCGCCTTTCCCGCCGCCGTTTCCTCAAGTTCGCCGCCGGCACCGCGGGCGGACTCGTCATCGGTATCGGTACCGTCGGTGCCGTCGATCGTCCGCCGCCCCTCGGCCTGCTCGGCGACGCCTGGACGCAGGTAGGCCCCTATCTGCGCATCGCGGCGGACGGCCGCATCTTCATCGGCGTGCGCGATCCCGACAACGGCGAAGGCACCTCCACCTCGCTGGCCCGCATCATCGCCGAGGAACTGGACGCCGATTGGACGCGCGTCGTCGTGGAGCCGCTCGGCCTTGGCGTGACGATGGGCAACGGCGAGGCGAAATTCACCTACGGGCGCCAGCGCAGCGGCGACGCCAGCAGCATCCCGGCGGCATGGGCCGACCTGCGTCAGGCCGGCGCCCTCGGGCGCTGGCTGCTCCTGCAGGCGGCGGCGCGCCGCCTCGGCGTGCCCGCGGAGCGCCTGCGCACCGAGAACGGCATGGTCCTGGCCAGCGACAACCGGCGCGTGTCCTACGCCGATCTCGCATCCACGGCCGCCGGCATCGACGCGCCCGCGAGTCCGCCGCCGCTCAAGGCGCCGGACAGCTACCGACTCGTCGGCCAGCCTGCCGGCGACGTGGATGCACGCGCCATCGTCACCGGCACGCTTCGCTACGCCTTCGACGAGAACATCGGCGACCCGGTCGTCGCCGTTCTCGCGCGCTGCCCTTATCCGGGCGGCACACTGGACAACGCGGACCGCGAAGCCGCGCAGAAGGTCGACGGCGTCTACGCCGTCCTCGACATCGCCCCGGAAGCGAACCAGCCGCCGGGCATGACCGCGCAGGCGCCGGCCCTTGCCGTAGTTGCCCGCGACACCTGGTCCGCACTGCGCGGACGGGCCGCACTCAAGGCCACGTGGAAAGCCGACGGGTCTCCCGAGCCGGCGGCCTCCGCGCTGGAGCAGCAGGCGTTGCAGGCGTTCGGCGACGAGACGATCGCGCCAGTCACCGTGCGCAACGACGGCGACACCGCCGCCGCGCGCAAGAAGGCGGCACGCGCGCTTGAGGCCACTTATTTCCAGCCGTGGGTGGCGCACGCCACGGCCGAAACGCCCAACTGCGTCGTTCGCCTGGACCCGGGCACCAGCGTGACCGTCGTGGCAGCCACGCAGTCGCCCCGGCAGGCATACGCTGTCGTGCAGCGCATGACCGGTTTCCGCCCCGACCAGATCGACATCCAGGTGCCGCGTGGCGGCGGCGGTTTCGGGCGCCGCCTCGAACAGGACTACATCGCCGAGGCCATGACCATCGCGCTGGCCAAGAAGCCGGACGAGATCCGCAACCGGCCGGTGAAGGTGCTCTGGACACGCGACGACGACCTCTCCCTCGATTTCTACCGCCCGCTGGCCGTGCATCGCCTCAACGCGTCGCTGGACCGCAAGAAGAAGATCGTCGGCTGGCACCAGCGCATGGCCAGCCCGTCGGCCCTCGCAGGGCGCGGCGTGCCCGACAACCGGCTGTGGCAGTCGGAGCTCGTGCCCGATGCCCTGCCCGCGGGCCTCGTGCCGAACTTCCGCAGCGACTGGTATCCGCTGTCGTCGCGGCTCGCCCGCGGCGAGTGGCGCGGTTCCCCGCACGTCACGCCGACGTTCGCCAGCGAAAGCTTCATCGACGAACTGGCGCACGCCACGAACACCAATCCGCTCGATTTCCGCCTGGCCTTGCTCGGCGATGCGCGTCAGTTGCCCTACAACGGGCGCGGCGGCCCCATCGACACCGGGCGCATGGCGAACGTGCTGAAGCTCGCCGCGGAGAAACTCGACTGGAGCCGCTGGCTGCGCAGCGAGAACGGCCTCGGTATCGCCTGTGCCTATGTGTTCGGCGCATACGTGGCGCATGCGGTCGAGGTGGCGCCCACGGCCGACGGCGTCGACATCCACCGCGTGGTCTGCGTCGCGGACGTCGGCCGGGCTGTGAATCCCCTCGGGCTCGAGGCGCAGCTGCAGGGCGCCACGCTCGATGCGCTTTCCACCGCGCTCAACCTTGCCATCACGGTGAAAGACGGTAAGGTGCAGCAGACCGGCTTTCGCGATTATCCGATCGCCGCGACCCAGCCCATGCCCTACGAGGTGGAAACGGTGATCGTGCCATCCACCGCCGAACCCGCGGGTGCGAGCGTGGTCGCCGTGCCTTCCGCGGCGCCGGCACTCGCCAACGCCGTATTCCGCGCCACCGCGGTGCGCGTGCGTCGCCTGCCGCTGCTGCGCGAACTGGCGCGATTGCGCTGATCCCATCCTGCTCCCGAGGTATCGCATGACCACCGCATCGTTCACCTCGGGCCCTTCGGCGGCACGCACGGACGCCGAACTGATCGGCAACAACAAGCGCTTCTACGACGCCTTGTGGTCGGAGGCGAAGCTCTTCGCGCCGGAACGCTTCAACACCTGGCCCCTGGTGTCGGAACTGGCCGCGCAAACCTCCCGTCGCCTGGAGGTGGCCCCGGGCCTGCGCCCGCGGCTGCCGCTGGCGGACACGCAGTTCGTGGACCTCAGCCGCCCTGCTCTCGCCGAACTCGGCCGCAGCGGCGCGCGCGTGGCGAATGCGATGATCGGGGCGTTGCCGTTCCGCGACGCCAGCTTCGACTTCGTGTGCGCCTTCGACATCCTGGAACACGTGGTGGACGACGAGGGTGCCCTGGGGGAACTGGCCCGCGTGGCGGAACCGGGCGCGCGCCTCCTGCTCTCGGTACCCCTGCATCCCGAAGCCTGGACCCCCTTCGACGACTTCGTGGGGCATTACCGCCGGTACGAGCCGGAGGCCATTCGCGAGCTGCTTTCCCGCCACGGCTTCGCCATCGAGCGCAGCGCGGTCTATGGCATGCAGCCCAAGTCGTCAAAGTTGCTCGACCTCGGCCAGTACTTCCTGACCCACCACAGGGCGCGCGCCATGTGGTGGTACAACCGCGTCTTCATGCCGCTGGGCGTGCGTTTCCAGAAACCGCTGGCGTTCACGGAAGGCTTCGCGCCGGCACCGGGCGTGGATGAAGTCCTGCTGGTCTGCCGCAAAGCCACCCTTTAAATCGAGCAAAAACAGGGGGTTTACACATGGCGCGGCGCAACTGGTTATGATGCGCCACCCTCCCCGTCCCGGAATGCAGCGGCATGCTCTACCTCATGCACGAATGGCAACGCTCGATGCTCAGCCCGCTTTCCTACTGGGCCGAGGCGGGGGCGAAGATGTTCGGCGACATTGCCAGTCCGTTCGCCCGCATGCCCGGCGCCGACCGCGCGGCGGCGGGTTGCGAACTCATGTATCGCCTGGGCAAGGCCTACGAGAAGCCCGAATTCGACATCCATAGCGTGCATGCCCACGGGCACGACGTCGCCATCGTCGAGCAGGTGTCCATGGCCAAGCCGTTCTGCACATTGAAGCGCTTCAAGCGCTTCTCCGACGATCAGGCCACGGTGGATCGCATGAAGCACGATCCCGCCGTGCTCGTGGTCGCGCCCCTGTCCGGGCATCACTCCACCCTGCTGCGCGACACCGTGCGCACCCTTCTACGCGACCACAAGGTGTACATCACCGACTGGGTCGATGCGCGCATGATCCCGCTGGACGCAGGTTCGTTCTCGCTGGCGGACTACGTGTCCTACATCGAGGAATTCATCCGTCATGTCGGCGTGCATCGCGCGCACGTGGTGTCCGTGTGCCAGCCGACCGTGCCGGTGCTGGCGGCGGTGTCGCTCATGGCGGCGCGTGGCGAAGCCACACCCGCCACGCTCACGCTGATGGGCGGGCCGATCGACACCCGGAAAAGCCCGACCAGCGTCGACAACCTCGCCACCACGCGGCCGCTGTCGTGGTTCCGCAACCAGCTGATCCACAAGGTGCCCTATCAGTATCCGGGCGCCGGTCGCGACGTGTATCCGGGCTTCCTGCAGCATGCCGGGTTCATCGCCATGAACCCCAGCCGCCATGTCATGTCACACTGGGACTTCTACGAGAACCTGCGCAAGGGCGATCTGGACGACGCCGAGGCGCACCGCAAGTTCTACGACGAATATAACGCCGTGCTCGACATGCCCGCGGAGTACTACCTCGACACCATCGAAACGGTGTTCCAGGAACATCGCCTGCCCAAGGGCACTTGGGAAGTGCATGGCGAACTCGTGCGCCCGGCGAAGATCAAGGACACCGCCCTGCTCACCATCGAGGGCGAGCTCGACGACATCTCCGGCCCCGGTCAGACCGAAGCCGCGCACGGCCTGTGCAAGGGCATCGCGAAGAAGCGCCGCAAGCACATCACCGTCGAGGGTGCGGGCCACTACGGCATCTTCAGCGGCCGCCGCTGGCGCGACACCGTCTATCCCGAGGTGCGCGACTTCATCAAGGCGTTCGACAAGGGCAACAGCAATACGGGTGCGCAGGGCGACCGCAAGGGGTGATGAGTGTCTGACGCCTAGGGCGCGCTGCTGTAGGAGCGCGCCCTGCGCGCGACAGCTTTCCGGGGCGCTATCCAAGCTTGCGCGCCAGCTCCGGGGTTCGGCCTCAAAACATGTCGCGCGCAAGGCGCGCTCCTACAACAACAGCCAGCCGAGCAGTCCTGCCGCCGCGAAGAACGGCAGCGACCACAGGTGGAACGTGCCCCATGCCTTGCGCTCGCCGAGCAAGCGCAGCGCGATGAGGTTGGCCAGCGAACCCAGCACGAAGCCGAACCCGCCCACGTTCACGCCATAGGCAATGGTGCGCCAGTCGTGGGAATACTCCGCCAGCAGGATGGCTGCCGGAACGTTGCTCACGGCCTGCGAGGCCAGTGCGCCGGTGGCGTAGAGATGCCGTGGGTCGTGTAGACCCAGCCCGGCGATGAAGGACTTCACCGTTTCCGTCCCCGCCAACAGGCGAAGGTCCACGAACATCAACACGAAGGTGAGCAGCAGCCCGTAGTCGATGCTCGCCACCACGCGCCGGCGGAGCGCGAGGAAGATAGCGATCACGCCGAGCAGCCCCCATGCCGCATGCCCCAGGTCGGCGGCCAGGATGAAGGGCACATAGAGCAAGGCCGCGACGACGAGCATGCTGCGGTCCACGCGCTCGTCCGTGTGCTCGTGCACTTCCAGGGAGTCGGCGGGAAAGGCCAGGGCGGTGACGGCAAGCAGCAGCACCAGCACCGAGCCCGATAGCGGCAGCATCGCCCACACGAAGCCGCCGAACCCGTTGTTCCACTGCTGCCAGAGGAACAGGTTCTGCGGATTGCCGATCGGCGTGAGCATCGACCCGGCGTTTACCGCCAGCGCCTCGAAAACCACGATGCGCGTCGCCGGCATGCGCGCGATGCGGCACATGCGCAAGGTCAGTGGCACCACCACGAACAACGCCACGTCATTGGTGAGCAGCATCGATAGCACGGCCGCCGCGGCCACGAGACCGAGCGCGGCCACGCGGCGCGTGGAGGTGCGATCGATCAGCCAGCGCCCTGCGACATCCAGCGCGCCGCTGGACTCCACGGCCTTGGTGAGCAGAAGCAGCCCCGCGAGCGCGGCGATGGTGGGCCAGTCGACCAGGCCGGGCCACTGCGGCAGGCGGGACGGGGTGGCGACCGCGAAGGCGATCGCCACCACGAGCAACACGAGGAAAAGAATGTCGCGGCGCAACTGGCGCAGCGAGTCGGGCAACCACGTCATCAAGGGAAAATCCCGCGGGTGAAGGCGGGATCATACCGGTAAGGATCGCCCTCTTGGCGTGATGTCAGTTCTTGTCGCGCGGGATGTCCACCTTGCCGGTGACACCGCGGTGGTCGATGTCGCCACTGCCGATCGAGCGCACGGTCAGGTCGCCATGAACGTCGCTGACGTCGAGGTCGCCGGACCCGATGGTGCCCACCTGTACGTTGCCCTGGGAGCCTTCGATCTTGGCGTCGCCCGAGCCGATGGTGCCGATGCGGACCCCGGCCGCGCGCTTCGCGCCGAAGTCGCCGGAACCGATGGAATCGATGTCCACCTCGCCCGTGTCCTCGAGCTTCAGGTCGCCGGAGCCGACCGTGCCGCGTACCTTGCCCTTGATGTCGCGGGCTTCCAGGTCGCCCGAGCCGACCTGGGCGTCGAGCGAGGCGAGATTGCGTGCCTTCGCATCGCCGGAGCCCACACTGAGCTTCACCGGCATGCCGGCGGGAATGTTCGCCTCCGCCTTCAGCTCGGCGTAACGGTTGCCCCACCCGCCGAACAGGCCATGCGAGCGCGCATCCTTCAGTTCCACGAGGATGGTGTCGCCCACGCGCGTCTGGGTGACCACGAGGTTGTCCAGGGTTTCCTGATCGGAAGCGCACGCCTTGCCGCGCACCGTGCCCTTGCCGGTGGAAGCACCCCCGGTCACGAGCAGGTCGTACGAATTCGTGATGAAACGGATATCGCGCACGCCCTTGAAATCGAGGTCGAGGTTGCGGTCCGCGTGGAACTTGCATTGGGCGTCGTCGGCCATGGCCACGGCGGGCAGCAGGAGCAGCGAGGCGAGGATGAGTTTGCGCATGGAATTTCCCTTCGTGTATCGGCAGTGGACCGGCCATGGATGCGCGCCGCCGACAAAAGGTTGCAGCGACGCCTTCACGCGAAACTGACCGCACGGCAACGGGCCCGTCAACCGCGGCGGAGGCAGCACGTTTTTCCCCCTGCAACACCCAACCGGAGCCTACCCTATGCAACGCAAGACCCTCCTCGCCAGTGCCGCCTCCCTCCTCCTTGCCGGCTCGGCCGCCTTCGCGTTCGCGCAGGATGCCTCGCCTAAGGCCCCTGCCACCCCGGCCCAGTCCGCGCAGTCCCCGGACCACCAGGGCATGAAGTGGAACCGCGGCGATCGCGGGGAGCACGGCGGCTGGGGCCACCATGGCCGTGGCGGCATGCGCAAGGACGCCGGCGTGATCGGCGACCTTCGCTCCCTTGAGCGCCTCTATGTGATGAGCGGCCGCGCCAAGGAACTGCCGGCGCTGTACAACGACGTGCTCGCGAAGTCGCAGAACCCGATGGTCCGCGATTATGCGTACCGTCACCTCGCACGTGCGCAGATGCAGCCGCAGAACGTGGACGCCGCCATCGCCACCATGCGCAAGAGCCTCGACGAGAGCCTGGCGCAGGACCAGAAGCGCCATCAGGAAATGGAAGCCTTCAAGCAGCGCATGCAGCAGCGCGCGGCGACGAAGAACTGAGAAACGGAGCGGGGCCGCAAGGCCCCGCTTTCGCGCGGGAGCCGTATAGGAGCCGCCCGGCGCTGTCCAGAGTCGTTACAGGCCCTCGCGTTTCACGCGCGTCCAGAGCGATTCCTGCTCTTCCAGTGTGTAGGACGACAGGTCTCGCCCCTCGACGGCCGCCAGTGCTTCCATCGCGCGGAAGCGCCCCTCGAACTTCGCGTTCGCGCCACGCAGCGCACGCGACACGTCCACCTTCGCATGCCGCGCCAGGTTCGCGGCAACGAACAGCACATCGCCGATCTCGTCGGCCAGACGTTCCTCGTCGGCACCGTGCTCGAACTCGTGCCGCACTTCCTCGAGTTCTTCGGCCAGCTTGTCCAGCACGGGCCGGTGGTCGGGCCAGTCGAACCCCACGTTCGCGGCACGCTTCTGCAGCTTCACCGCCCGCTGCCATTCGGGCAGGCCCCGCGATATGCCCGCGAGGGCGCTGCGGTCGACCGAACCATTCGCGGCGCGCTCGTCCGCCTTCAGGCGGTCCCAGTCGCGCGACCGTTCGGCATCGTTCGCGTGCGTGGTATCCGCGAATACATGCGGATGCCGGCGCAGCATCTTGTCGCAGATGGAAGCGACCACATCGCCGAACGCGAAGTGGCCGGCTTCCTCGGCCATGCGCGCATGGAACACCACCTGGAGCAGCAGGTCGCCCAACTCGTCGCGAAGATCGTGCATGTCGCCGCGATCGATGGCGTCGGCCACCTCGTAGGCTTCCTCGATCGTATAGGGCGCGATGCTGGCGAAGTTCTGCCGCACATCCCACGGGCACCCGTTTTCCGGATCGCGTAGCCGAGCCATGATGGCGATCAGTTCCTCCACGTGTCGCGTCATGCATGTTCCTCGGGATCGACGAGCCGCGCGGCCCAGTCGATGCCGGGATCGCCGCAGGCGATGAATTCGGGATTGATGAGCGAATCGCGCGTGTTGTAGCGGAACGGACGGCCGGCCAGGTCGAGCACGGCGCCGCCGGCTTCTTCAAGCACGCACTGCGCGGCGGCCGTATCCCACTCGGACGTGGCACCGAGGCGCAGGTAGATATCGGCATCGCCACGGGCGATGACACAGAACTTCAGCGACGAGCCGAGGGCGAACGTTTCGTGTTCGCCCAGTCGGTCGAGCAATGTCATGGTGCGCCCCGTGCCGTAGGAGCGGCTGCCCGTGACCATCAGGAGTCCGTTGGCCCGGCGGGTGGCAAGCCGCTCCCGCGCAGCCTCCGGCGCCCGTTGCCGCCACGCGCCCACCCCGGAGGCGGCCGCATACAGATCGCCCGTGACCGGCGCCAGCACGACACCGAGTACGCTGCGGTGGTCCTCCACGAGCGAGATGTTCACCGTGAACTCGCCGTTGCGCTTCACGAATTCGCGCGTGCCGTCCAGCGGGTCGACCAGCCAGTAGCGGCGCCACGTGCGCCGCTCGGACCACGGTGCCGCCGCAGCTTCTTCAGAGATCACGGGAATGCCCGGCGCGAGGGCGTGCAGGCCTTCCTGGATCACGCGTTCGGCCGCGAGGTCCGCCGCGGTGACCGGGGAGTCGTCGTCCTTGCAGACCACTTCGAAATCCCGCGCGTAGATCGCCAGGATGGCGTCGGCCGCGCGCCGTGCGATGGCGCAGACGGGATCGAGCCAGTGCACGGGCGACATCGTCACGCCGGCTGGTAACGGCCGGCGAGGTATTCGCGGGCCATGAAGAGCGCCGCGATGGAACGGCCCTCGGTGACGTCGTCGCGGGCCAGCAGTTCGTGCAGTTTGTCCATGCGCCACGGCACGACTTCCAGTTCCTCGGGTTCGTCGCCCTGCAGGCGCTCCGGATAGAGATCCTCGGCCAGCACCACGTGCGCAAGATGGGTCATGTATGACGGCGAGAGCGACAGCGTGCCCAGGATCTTCAGCTTGCGGGCGCCGTAGCCCACCTCTTCCTTCAGCTCGCGGTTCGCGCCCTGCTCGGTGGTTTCGTCGCGGTCGAGGCGGCCCTTGGGCACCCCCAGCTCGTAGCGATCGACGCCCACGCCGTATTCCCGCACGAGCAGCACGGTGTCCGGATCGCGCATGGCCACGATGAGCACGGCACCGAAGCCGCTGCCCTTCAGGCGTTGGTAGGTGCGCCGTTCGCCATTGGAGAATTCGAGGTCCACTTCCTCCGCGCGGCGGAGGGGGCTGTCGGGCGCATCGCGCGTCGCGAGGATCGTGGGACGTTTGTTCATCGCCCGATTGTAGCGCCAGGGGCCAGCCGGGCCAGCGCCTCGGCGTGAATGGCGGGGGTACCGGCCAGCACGCTGCGCATGTCCAGTCCGGGCCCCCGGCCGTCGAGATCGGTGAAGACGCCGCCCGCCTCACGCACGATGACCGCGAGGGCGGCCACGTCCAGGATATTCACGTCCGACTCGACCACGAGGTCGATGCCGCCCCGCGCCAGCAGGTGGTAATGACAGAAGTCGCCGTAGCCGCGTATGCGGTTGCTGTCGCGGATCAGGCCGCCCAGTGCATCCCAGCGCGCGTCCGCCGTCAGGCTCTTCACGTTGCCCGTGGAGATGGATGCCTCGCGCATCGCCGCGGTGTCCGCGATGCGCACGGGTTCCCCGTCGAGGAACGCACCGCGGCCACGGACGGCCCACATTCTTTCGCCGTACACGGGCGCGGATGAAACGCCGAGCACGAGTTCGCCGCGATGCATGAGGGCGATCTGAGTGGAGAAGAACGGCGTGCGCCGCACGAAACTCTTGGTGCCGTCGAGCGGGTCCACGAGCCAGAGGTATTCGCGCGACGTGTCGTCGGCGCCGTATTCCTCGCCATAGATGCCCGCTGCCGGCAGCGCCTGCGCGAGGATGCCGCGAATCGCCAGTTCGGCTTCGCGATCCGCCACGGTCACCGGCGTGTCGTCGCCTTTCACGATCACGTCCACGCCCGCGCGCCAGTAGTGCAGGATGATTTCAGCCGCCGCGCCCGCCGCGTCGCGCGCGGCGCCCAGCGCCTTGTCGAGGATGTCGGTCATGGTTCTGTTCGGGGTGCGAGCCCCACCTTTCGGTGCAGGTTGACGGAACCGTCGCGGCCGACCGGGCCGAAACGTGCGATGAGGTGCGACACGGCGCTGTCGGAAACGCGGGGCGCGAGCGTCCCGTCGATGCGCCAGCCGAGCGGCGAGGCGGCGAGCACCGCGGTCGCCGCGAGGGAACCCTCGCCGTCGTCGCGCAACGTGGCGCGCAGCACGCCCCCCGTGCTGGCGGCGTCCAGGGCGAGGCCGCCGAGCGAAATGTAGCCCTCGGGCGTGCGCACTGCGGCCTGCTTCCAGACGACGGCCGCGTCCAGCGTCATCGGCCAGTTGCCTTGCAGTTCCGCGTGCGGGATGCGCCCCTCCACGACGCCCGATGGCACGAGGTCGTCAGTCGGACCCACGCCGGCAAGGGCCGTGGCGTCGAGGCGGAACGACACGCCGGTCAGCGTCATGCGGTCGGCGGCGCTCTTGGCCATGTGGCCGTCGAAACGCCCGGCGCGGCCTTCGAGGCGCATGTCCAGGTCGGTTCGGCCGAGGATCACCTGCCGGCCCAACCGCCACGTGGCGATGCCGAGATCGCGGCCGTCGGCCAGCAATACACGGTCGGCGCGGCCGTTCCACAGTGTTCCGGACAGCCCCTCGAACCCCAGCCCATGCGTACGCCGGGCCAGCAGCGGCACGGCCACGGACGCGGGAAGATACCAGTAGAACAGGCCGCCGCCGACGGCCAGCAAGGCCACGGCCAGGACGATCCAGCGAAACCACTTCAAACCATCACCTCGTTCCTGGGGGGGATTATCATGGGCGGATGACCGATGCCCTTTTTGCCTCGACGGCAGTCGACACGCTGGTCGCCCGCGACCTCTCCGTCCTCTGGCACCCGTGCACGCAGATGCACGACCACGAGACCCTGCCCATGGTACCCGTCGTCCGCGGCGATGGGGCGTGGCTGGTAGGCGCCGACGGCAGGCGCTACCTCGATGCCGTGAGTTCCTGGTGGACCAACCTCTTCGGCCATGCGGAACCGCGCATCGGGGCGGCCCTGAAAGACCAGCTCGACACCCTCGAACACGTCATCTTCGCCGGGTTCACCCATGCCCCGGCGCTCGAACTGGCGGAAGAACTGGTCCGCATCACGCCGCCCGGTCTCGAGCGGGTGTTTCTCGCCGACAACGGCTCCGCGGCCATCGAAGTGGCGCTGAAGATGAGCTTCCACTACTGGCTCAATCGGGGCCACGGCGAGAAGACCCGCTTCATCGCCCTCACCGGCAGCTACCACGGCGAGACACTGGGCGCGCTCTCGGTCAGCGACGTGGCGCTCTATCGCAAGACCTATGCGCCCCTGCTGCTCACGCCCGAGCTCGCGCCGTCCCCCGACACCTACGAGGGCGAGCCCGGCGAATCGCCGCAGGATCTTGCAGCCCGCCGCCTCGTCGAGATGCGCGCCATCCTCGAGCGGCACGCGCACGAAACCTGCGCTGTGATCGTCGAGCCACTGGTGCAGTGCGCCGGCGGCATGCGCATGTACGACGCGTCGTACCTCACGGGACTGCGCGCGCTCTGCGACGAGTTCGACGTGCACCTCATCGCCGACGAGATCGCGGTGGGCTTCGGGCGCACCGGCACGCTGTTCGCCTGCGAGCAGGCCGGCATCTCGCCCGACTTCATGTGCCTTTCCAAGGGCCTGACCGGCGGCTTCCTTCCGCTGTCGGCCGTGCTCACCACGCAGGACGTCTACGCCGCGTTCTATGCCGAGTACGCCTCCGGCAAGGCCTTCCTGCACTCGCACAGCTACACCGGCAATCCCCTCGCCTGCCGCGCCGCCACCGCGACGCTGAAGATCTTCCGCGACGATCCGGTACTCGAGCGCAACCGCGCGCTGGCCGCGCACATGGCGGCACGAATCGCGCCGCTCGTGGAGCATCCGCATGTCGCCGACGTGCGCCAGACGGGCATGATCGCCGCCATCGAGCTTGTCGCGGACAAGGCCACCCGGACCCCCTTCCCCGCCGCCGACCGCCGCGGCCTGCGCGTCTATCGGCATGGGCTCGAACATGGCGCACTGCTGCGGCCCCTGGGCAACATCGTGTATTTCATGCCGCCCTACGTGGTGACAGAGGCGGAGATCGACTTCATGGTCGACACCGCCATCGCCGGTATCGCGAAAGCCGTGGTCTAGAAGCGCGAAACACCCACGGGCAGATCGCCGAGCCTGGCCATCTCGCCTTCCGCGAACAGGCCGGGATCGGCCAGGTAGTCCATGGCGAACGCGTGCGCGTCGGCGCCCCAGAACAGTTCATCGCCGATCGCGAGGGTAGGCACGCCGAACACCTGCTGGCGCATCGCCTGCTCGAAATTGGCTTGCAACCCGGCCTTTACCGCCGGGGTGCTCAGCGCGGCGCGGACGTCGGAAATGCCGAGCGCCGTGGCGAGCGGTTCCAGGGCCTCCGGCGTGTCCGCGGCGCGACCGTGCGCCCAGATCCATTCGAAGATCGCCCCCACGGCATCCACCGTGGTGCCCGCCGCCACGCAGAGGCGCAGCGCGGGCAACGGATTGAACGGATGCGCGGCGGGAAAGCGCAGCGGCATGCCCTGCTTGCGTGCGCGCCACAGCGCGTAGCGATACGAGAACTCCCTTTTCCGCGGGATCTCGGCCGGCCCACGGTGATTCATCTCCGTCAGCAACGCCCCGAACAGGATGGGTCGCAGCGAGACGTCGCGCTGCGCAGCCAGTTCGCGGACCGCGGGCCATTGCAACCACGAGAACATCGAAACGAAATCGAAGTACCAGACGATCGGCATGCACGGGCTCCTGCGGTCGGTCCGGCGACGATAGCGGGCCCTGCCGCCCGCTACAATGCGACATCCGTGATACGAGGCACATCCATGCGCACCATCCGCATCCACGTCGACACTGCCCTCGCCAGCGGCAGCGACATCGTGCTGCCGGCCCAGGCGGGCGAACACGTGGCGCGCGTGCTGCGGCTCGACGTCGGAGCCCCCGTGGTGCTGTTTTCCGGCGACGACGGTCTGGAATACGAAGCCACGCTGATCGCGGTGGGCAAGCGGGAAGTCGTGGCCTCGGTGGGCGCGGGCCGCGCGCCGGGCAATGAATCGCCTCTCTCGCTCACCCTCGCCCAGGGTGTGGCGCGCGGAGAAAAGATGGACCTGATCGTGCAGAAGGCCACCGAGCTGGGCATCGCACGCATCGTGCCGATTACCACGGAGCGGTCCGAGGTAAAGCTCGACGTCGCACGAGCGGAGAAGCGCCTGGCGCACTGGCGTGCGGTGGCGGCCAGCGCGTGCGAGCAATCCGGGCGGGCGCGGGTGCCACGCATCGAAGCGGCCGTGCCGCTGGCCACGTGGCTGGCATCCCTGGGCGAAGGCGGCCCGACGCGCCTCGCGCTGTTGCCCGAAGGCACGAAGCGCCCGGGCGAGCTCGCGCTCCAGGATGCAGCCATCCTCGCCATCGGCCCCGAAGGCGGCTTCGGCGAACGCGACCGCGCGGCATTGTCTTCGTCCGGGTTTATCGGATTGAAGCTCGGGCCGCGTATTCTGCGCACCGAAACGGCGGGGCTCGCTGCGATTGCGGCTTTGCAGGCGTTGTACGGGGACATGTAAGGCGGCGGGGCAGACCCGCCTCCAGGGTGGGCTCTGTAGGAGCCGCTATAGCGGCTCCTACAGCGCGAGACGGAGAACCACAAGAAGCGCTGCGGCGGCAAAAAGACCGGCGATGACGTCGTCGAGCATCACGCCGAGACCGCCTTTCACGCGACGGTCGAACCAGCCGATCGGCCAGGGCTTCCAGACATCGAACAGGCGGAACAAAAGAAAACCGAGGACAACGGCCCACCACGGAGCGACCAGCGCCGGCAGCAAGGCGATCCACTGGCCCACGAATTCATCCCATACGATGCTGCGGTGGTCGGCCACGCCGAGGATGCGACCGGACACGTCGCAAGCCCACACACCGATGGCGAAGGCCACGACGACGATGGCGAGCCACGCGAGCAGCGGCAGGTCGCGCAGCACCAGCCAAGGCAACAGGGCCGCGAGCGATCCGAACGTGCCTTGCGCCTTCGGCGTCAGCCCGGACCCGAAACCGCATGCCAGCCAGCCGGCAGGCGAAGCAAGCAGGCGACGTCGGTCCGCGGGATCGAGTACGTACTTGGTGCTCATGCGCCGAAATGATTCCAGCCGGATCGTGCCGGCTCATGCACGTTGCCGTGCTCGTCGAGCACGCGCACGCCCGCGCCTTCGACGATACGGCCGATGCGGGTGCCACCGCAGCCCAGGCGCGACAGCGTGGCGCCGACCTCACTCGCGCGGTCGGCGGGCACGGTGAAGCACAGCTCGTAGTCGTCGCCGCCGCCGAGGGCGAAGTCGAGCGTATCGGCGTCCGAGAAATGCGTTAGCAACGCGGACGAACGAGGCAGCATGGCGGCCTCGATGTCGGCACCCACGCCGCTCGCGCTGCAGATGTGGCCGAGATCGGCGACGAGGCCGTCGGACACGTCGATGCACGCGGTGGCCATGCCGCGCAGCGCCTGCCCGGCGGAAACGCGCGGCGTGGGCCGGTTGAGACGTTCCACCAGCGCACCGTAAAGCGATGGGTCCGGCTCCGCCAGGCAGCGAAGTCCCGCTGCGGCATCGCCGAGCGTGCCCGTGACCATCACCACATCGCCCACCCTCGCACCGGAACGAAGCAGCGCCTCTCCCGGTGCGCAGAATCCGTGCACCGCCACGGTGACCGTGAGCGGGCCGCGCGTGGTGTCGCCACCGATCAACGCGAGGCGGTAGGGAGTGGCGAGTTCGGCGAAACCGCGCGCGAGCCCGTCGAAGAAGGTTTCGTCGCCATCGGGCGTGGTAAGCGCGAGGAGCGCCCAGGCGGGCGTGGCGCCCATGGCGGCAAGATCGGAAAGGTTGACGGCCAGCGCCTTCCAGCCGATGTCGGAGGGTGCGGTTCCCACCGGGAAATGCACCCCTTCCACCAGCGTGTCCACGGCGATCGCCAGTTCCCTGCCGGCCGGTACGGCGACGACGGCGGCATCGTCGCCGATGCCTTCCACGACATCGTCGCGATTCACTTCGGTATGCCGGCGGATCCGTTCGATCAGATCGAATTCCATGCGTGTCCCTTCAACGGAGAGCCATGGGTGGCGCTGTCGTCAGGATCGCTTCTCGGCTGTACGCCAATGCGTCGCGAGTTTGTCGAGAACGCCGTTCACATAGCTGTGCCCGTGATCGGCCCCGAAGCGCTTCGTGGCTTCCACGGCTTCGTTGATCACCACGCGATAGGGAACGTCGGGACGGTATTTCAGTTCGTACGCACCCATGCGCAACGCCGCGCGCTCGATGGGATCGATCTGTCCCACTTCGCGATCGACGAACGGCTTGATGCCGTCGTCGAGTTCCTTCACGTGCTGCTCCACGCCGCGCAGGATGTCCTCGAAATACTCGAGGTCGGCCACTTCCATGTCCTGTTCGTGGCGGAACTGATCGATGACGCTGGCCATCTTGCTGCCGCCCACCTGCCAAGCGTACAGCGCCTGCAGGGCGCGGCGTCGTGCGCGCGAGCGCGCGGCCAGATCGATACCGTGCGGAGGAGTGTTCATCGGTCGAGCTTCGCGTAGAGGTTGACCATCTCGATAGCGACCATGGCGGCGTCGGCACCCTTGTTGCCGGCCTTGGTGCCCGCACGCTCGATGGCCTGCTCGATGCTGTCGGTGGTCAGCACGCCGAAGCACACCGGCACGCCGGACGCGTAGGCGGCCTGACCCAGGCCCTTGGCGGCTTCACCGGCAACGTAGTCGAAGTGCGGCGTGGAGCCGCGTATGACCGCACCCAGACCGATGACGGCGGCATAGGCACCGGAACCCGCGACCTTGTGGGCAGCCTGCGCGATTTCCCACGCGCCCGGCACCCGGATGAGGTCGATCGCATCGTCCGCGACGCCATGGCGGCGCAGCGTGTCGCGGGCACCCTCGACCAGCGGCTCGACGACGAACGCGTTGAAACGGCCCGCGACGATGGCGAAGTGGCCCTTGGGGGTGGCGAAATCGCCTTCGATGATCTTCATGCTCGGAAAGTCCTGTGGCGGTCGGCCGCCGCGCGGCCGGACATTTTACGGGGTTTTGGGTCGGGGGTGGCCGCTGAAACGTAGGGTGGCCATGCCGCCGGCGACCGCGAGGCGGGCCGGTACGCCGAACGGCAGGGTGAACTTGGTCGGCCCGTGTCCGAACGGCAGGCCGCGAATCACGGGGATGCCGGCAGCCGCGGCGATGCGGTCGAGTGCCGCGTCGAGGTCGTACCCGTTGTCGTAGACCGCCGTGCGATAACCGGTGAAGTCGCCGACCAGGAGCGCCTTCTGGGCGCCAAGCACGCCGGCATGGAGCAGGTGGTAGAGCATGCGTTCGACGCGATAGGGCGGCTCGGCCACGTCTTCCACGAAAAGCAGGCCGCCTTCGATGCGAGGGAAATACGGCGATCCGGCAAGGCTGGCGAGCATGGCGAGGTTGCCGCCCCAGAGCGGCCCGTCGAGGGCGACATCCGCCGCCGTGTCCGCCGCCCAGCCCGCCTCGCCCTCCTCGCTGACCATCGTGCGCCAGAAGTGATCCCAGGTCAGGGGGTCGAGTTCCGGCGCGCCGAAGTCGGCGCCGAGCATGGGGCCGCCGTACGTGACGATGCCCGCTTTCGCGAACAGGGCGCATTGCAGGGCGGTGAAATCGCTATGGCCGACGAGGGCGACCGTGCCATCGCGCAAGCGCGTTCCCAGCCGCTCGTAGTCGAGCAGCGGCAGGAGCGGATGCGCGCCGTATCCCCCGCGCACCGCGAGCGCGATGCCCGGCAGCGGGCGCGCCGGGTCGGCCAGCCCGTTGATGTCGGCCGCGCGCTGTTCATCGGTGCCCGCGAAGCGAAGCATGCGGCGGTCGAGCACCTCCTTGCCGTCCACGCGATGTCCCGCCGCCTCCAGCCGCGCGATGCCGCGCTGCATGGCCTCGGGAGCGTGTGGGTAACCGGACGGGGCGATGAGGCGGATGTCGTAGCTGAAGGGCATGTCGGCGTTCGGGAGAATGTCGTGTATGGGCATGGACCGACTAGTTCGCCTGTTCCACGACCTCGAGGCCGAAGCCTGCAATGCCGACAAATTTGCGCGGCGTGCCCATCACGCGCAAGCGAGTGACGCCGAGATCGGCCAGGATCTGCGCGCCCAATCCCAGCTGGCGCCACTCCTGGTCGTCCTTGGGTGCGGGTATCGGGGCCGCATCGCGCTTGAGCCGGGCCAACAGCGCCTCGGCCGAGTCGCCACCGGAAAGCGCCACGAAGACGCCCCTGCCCTCCGCATCGATCCGGCGCAAGGCGTCGGTGACCGTCTGTCCGAGATCGTCGCGACGCAGATGCAGCACGTCGGAAAGCGTATTGCGCACATGCACTCGCGTCAGCACGGGCTCGCCGTTGGCGACGTCGCCGCGCACCAGGGCGAAATGCAATCCCTGCCGGATCGCGTCGCGGAAGGCCACCAGGCGGAAGGGCCCGAATTCCGTATCGACGTCTTCCTCGTACACGCGTTCGACGGTTTTTTCGGTCTCCAGGCGATAGCGGATCAGGTCGGCGATGGTGCCGATCTTCAACCCGTGTCTGGCCGCGAAGGCTTCGAGCTCCGGCCGGCGGGCCATGGAGCCGTCGTCGTGCAGTATCTCGATGAGCACCGATGCGGGCTCGAGGCCGGCCAGCGCCGCGAGGTCGCAACCGGCCTCCGTATGTCCGGCGCGGGTGAGCACGCCGCCCGGCTGCGCTGTGAGCGGAAAGACGTGGCCTGGCATGGTGATGTCGGCCGGAGCCGCGTTCTTCGCCACGGCAACCTGCACGGTGCGTGCGCGGTCGTGCGCGGAGATACCGGTGGTGACGCCTTCGGCGGCCTCGATGGATACCGTGAAGTTCGTATGGAAAGGCGAATTGTTGTCGCTGACCATCGGCTTCAGGCCGAGCTGCCGCGTGCGCTGTTCCGTCAGCGTGAGACAGAGCAGTCCGCGCGCTTCGCGGACCATGAAATTCACGTCTTCCGGACGCACCTTCTCGGCGGCCATGACGATGTCGCCTTCGTTCTCGCGGTCCTCGTCGTCGAGGATCACGACCATCCGGCCGTTGCGCATGTCCTCGAGGATCTCGGGGATCGTGTTGAATGGCATGTTCCCTTGTCCTCTCAGGCGAAACCGTGCTGCTTCAGGAACGCCTCATCGAGGCGCGGGGCGTCGCCGCTGGCGAGCAGGCGTTCGACGTAGCGGGCCACGACGTCCACCTCGATGTTCACGGCGTCGCCGGGGCGGCGCGCCGAGAATGCCGTATGTTCCACCGTATGCGGGATAAGGTTCACCCCGAAACGATGGCCGTCCACCTCGTTCACCGTGAGACTGGTGCCGTCGATGCAGACAGAGCCCTTGTGCGCGATGTACCGCGACAGGCCAGCGGGAACCTCGAAGGTCCAGCGCAGCGAGCGGCCGTCGGGCACGACGGACACCACCTTGCCGGTGCCGTCCACGTGGCCGGAGACGAGATGGCCGCCGAGGCGGTCGGCGAGACGGAGCGCCTTCTCGAGGTTCACCGGATCGCCGGGCTTGTGCTTGCCGAGCGTGGTGTGGGAGAGCGTTTCGTTGGAGACGTCGGCCGCGAAGCTGGCGCTGTCGAAGGCGATCACGGTAAGGCAGACGCCGGACACGGCGATGCTGTCGCCGAGCGCCACGTCGGCCATGTCCAGGCCGGCGGTGTCGACGGTGAGGCGGACGTCCCCGCCGCGTGGCTCGAGCCGCGCGATGCGGCCAACCGACTGGATGATGCCGGTGAACATATCAGTGGCCTCCCTGGCCCGGTGCCGTCCGGAATGTGTGGTTCATGGTCGTTTCCCGCAATGGTGAGCGAAAAACGCCCCAAGGCATGGCATCGCCGCGCCCCCTCGGGAAGCGAACGAATGCCGTCTTCTTTCATCCGGACTGTGACCGTCGGCTCCGGCATCGGACCGGATCTGCTGACCTCCCGGCGTGACCGGGAGCGCTCGCGGGCTCGTTTCCTCATAAGGAAACCTACCGCCGGTGGGGAGTTTCGCCCCGCCCTGAAGACGCTTTGGAAGGCCCGTTCCCAGGGGAACAGGCCGACGCAGGATACCATGGGGCCCGGACGGCGGATTTCAAAGTTGTAGGAGCGCGCCCTGCGCGCGACAGGTTTGAGGCCATGACCCGGGGCTGGCGCGCAAGCGTGGGGACTGCGCCGAACAGCTGTCGCGCGCAGGGCGCGCTCCTACAAAGAGCGCAGCACCCGATCCATCACCCAGCTCGTGCGGGCGCCGGTGCGGGCCGTGGAGGGACAGGTGCCCTTCCCTGTGAGTTCCGCCACGATGGTTTCGATGAGGGGTTGCTGGATGTGTTCCGGGTTGGCGATGCGAATGCTCTCGCGGTGGTCGCCGGCCTCGAGCACGATCGGGCCGTCGCCGAAGGTGGCGAATACGAGACGGCCACGGTCGCCGACGATCTCCACGCGATCCTCGCGCCGGTCCGCGCCGAAGTTCCATAAACCCGTACCGAGCACGCCGCTTTCGAAGCGGAAGGCCATCGCGACCGTGTCCTCGGCCGGATAGGCGCCCATCTGGTTCGCCGTCATGCCGCGTGCATCGGCGATGGGCCCCAGCAGGAAGTCCAGGATGTCCAGGGTGTGGCAGCCGATGTCGACGAAGATGCCGCCGCCGGAGATTTCCGGACGCACGGTCCAGGGGAGATGCGCGGGATCACGGTAGCGCCCCTCCAGCGGGTGGTGCAGGAGCACGTTCACGATGCGTGGCGTGCCGACGGCGCCTTCGGCCAGCAGCGTCGCGATGCGGCGAAAGCGCGGCAGCATGCGACGGTAATAGGCCACGAATACCGGCACACCCGCAGCCTCGCCAGCGGCGACGATGTCGAGGCATTCCTCGTGGTCGAGTGCCATCGGCTTCTCGACGTAGACGGGCTTGCCGGCGGCGATCGCCATGAGTGCATACTCGCGGTGGCTGGACGGCGGCGTGGCGACATACACGGCGTCCACCTCGGGATCGGCAATCAGCGCGGCGGCCTCGTCGTACCAGCGGGGCACGCCGTGGCGTCGTGCGTAGTCGCAGGCTTTGTCGCCATCGCGGCGCATCACCGCCACGAGCGACGAATCCGGAACCTTCGAGAACGCGGGACCGCTCTTCACTTCGGTCACGGCACCGCAACCGATGATGCCCCAGCGCACGTGGGCCAGCGGCTCCATGGTTACCTCGGCGCCTGCACTCGTCGTTCCTGCGGAGGCAGGAACCCAGCGTCTGCTGCGCCACGTGGTCGCGAAGTCACTGGGCCCCTGCCTTCGCAGGGGCGACGGAGGTGGCAGGGGCGATGGAGGTTGCGGGGCCGCCGGAGGTGGCGCGCAGTTGCAGCCGCGTGTCGTCGCCCACCTGGCGGCGGTCGAGCGTGCGCAATTGCCAGCGCGAGGCCATATCGTCCAACGGGGGAAGATGCAGCATGGGCCGCGCACTGTCGCCCAGCAGCACGGGCGCGATGTAGACGAGGAGCTCGTCGACCAGGCCCGCGGCAAGCAGCGCACCGCACAGCACGGGCCCCGCCTCGACGTGCACTTCGTTCACCTCGTGCTTCGCCAGCCAGTGCAGCGCCGCGTGCAGGTCGAGGCCGCCCGCGTCGCCGCGCCGGATCGCGGCACGCGTCGCATGCGCCAGATGGTCGGGTACGAGCGCGTCGGGGGCGTGGAAGAACACGGTGGACGCCGAGGCGTCCAGCACGTTCGCGCCAGCGGGTGTACGCAAGGCGGTGTCGACAATCGCGCGCAGCGGCGGCACGAACGGCTCCGGGGCCGGCAGGCGAGCGGTGAGCTGCGGATTATCGGCGAGGACGGTGCCGCTTGCCGAAAGGATCGCGGAGGCGCGTGCGCGCCAGCGCTGCACGTCGGCCCGCGCGGCCTCGCCGGTAATCCACGTGGACGAGCCGTCGGCCAACGCGGTGCGGCCGTCCAGGCTCATGGCGAGTTTCACCCGCACCCACGGACGACCTCGCTGGACGCGGCTGAAGAAGCCGATGTTGAGTTCGTGCGCCGCATCGCGCAGCAAACCCACCTGCACGCCGATACCCGCGGCGCGCAGCTTTTCGATACCGGCGCCGGACACCTTGTCGAACGGATCTTCGTGCGCGATCACCACGCGGCCGACACCGGCGGCGATCAATGCATCCGCGCAGGGCGGCGTGCGGCCGAAGTGGGCGCACGGTTCCAGCGTGACGTATGCCGTGGCGCCGCGCGCCGCTTCGCCCGCTTCACGCAATGCGAAGACTTCCGCATGCGGCTCGCCCGCGCGCTGGTGCCAGCCCGTACCGAGCACGGTTTCACCGCGCGCGATGACACAGCCGACGCGCGGGTTGGGTTGCGTGGTGAAGAGGCCTTTTTCAGCAAGGCGCAACGCATGCGCCATGTGCACGTGGTCGATGGCCGGGAAGAACGGTCGCGACATCAGGGCTTGCGGCCACGCCTTGCCGCGTCGAGCAGGGGCAGCTGCAGGCCTTCCAGCGACGGCAGGTCGCGCTCCAGCTTTTCGATTTCCTCGCGGAACGCGTGCACGTCCTCGAAGCGCCGGTACACGGACGCGAAGCGCACGTAAGCCACCTGGTCGAGCTTTTTCAGTTCGCGCATCACCAGTTCGCCCACCTGGCGCGAGGGCACTTCACGCTCGCCGCTGCGACGCAGGTCGTTGATGACGGCGCGCACGGCGGTGTCCACCGCATCGCTGGCAACCGGCCGCTTCTGCAACGCGCGCTCGAAACTCACGCGCAGCTTGTGCTCGTCGAACGGCTCCCGGCGGTCGCCGGATTTCACGATCGACGGAAGCTTGAGTTCCGCGGTTTCGAAGGTGTTGAAGCGCTCGCCGCACTGCGGGCACTCGCGACGGCGGCGCACTGTGCTCCCGTCTTCCGTAAGACGGGAGTCGATGACGCGCGTGTCTTCGTGCTGGCAGAACGGACAGTGCATCTAGACGCGGCTCAGCCGTACACCGGGAACTTCGCGCACTGCGCCGTGACTTTCTCGCGCACCGCCGCGATGACTGCTTCGTCGGCCGGCGCGTCGAGCACGTCGCAGATCCACTGCGTGAGTTCCACCGTTTCCTTCTCCGTGTAGCCGCGCGTGGTGATGGCGGGCGTGCCGACGCGCAGGCCGGACGTGACGAACGGCGAGCGCGGGTCGTTCGGCACCGCGTTCTTGTTCACCGTGATGTGCGCCTTTCCGAGCGCGGCTTCCGCGTCCTTGCCGGTGACCTCGCGCCCGATCAGGTCGATGAGCATGAGGTGGTTCTCGGTGCCGCCGGAAACGATCTTGTAGCCGCGCTCGATGAAGGTTTTCGCCATGGCCTTGGCATTCTTCACCACCTGCTTCTGGTAGTCGGTAAAGGCCGGCTCCAGGGCTTCCTTGAAGGCCACGGCCTTCGCCGCGATGACGTGCATCAGGGGCCCGCCCTGGATACCCGGGAACACGATCGACTGCAGCTTCTTTTCCAGTTCCTCGCCCAAGCCCTTGGCGACGATGATGCCGCCACGCGGACCGCGCAGGGTCTTGTGCGTGGTGGAGGTGACGACGTGCGCGTGGTCGATCGGACTCGGGTATACGCCCGCGGCGACGAGGCCCGCGATGTGCGCCATGTCGACGAAGAGATACGCGCCCACCTTGTCGGCGATGGCGCGGAACCGCGCCCAGTCGAGCACCTGCGAATAGGCCGAGAAACCGGCCACGATCATCTTCGGCTTGTGCTCGAGCGCCAGCTTTTCGACCTCGTCGTAGTTCACGAGGCCGGTCTCCGGATCGATGCCGTACTGCACGGCGTTGAAGATCTTGCCGGACAGGTTCACCTTGGCGCCGTGCGTGAGATGGCCGCCGTGGGCCAGGCTCATGCCGAGGATCGTGTCGCCCGGCTGCAGCAGCGCGAAATACACGGCCTGGTTAGCCTGCGAACCGGAATGCGGCTGCACGTTGGCGTAATCGGCGCCGAACAGCTGCTTGAGACGCGAGATCGCCAGCTTCTCGGCCACATCCACGAATTCGCAGCCACCGTAGTAGCGCTTTCCGGGATACCCCTCGGCGTACTTGTTCGTGAGCGACGACCCCTGGGCCTCCATGACGCGCGGGCTGGCGTAGTTCTCCGAGGCGATCAGCTCGACGTGATCTTCCTGGCGACGGGACTCGTCGGCGATGGCCTGGGCGAGCTCGTCGTCGTAGCCGGCGATCGTTGCATCCTTCGGGAACATCTCGACCTCGTGGAGAACTTGGGGGAAGACGGAAAGTGTAACGTCCATCGGGATTTGCGGCCACCTGGAGCGACCGGCGCGGGTGAGCGCACGAGGCCGGGCCGCCGGCCGGTCCGGAAGGCGGCCATTGGATCGAGGGATTGGACTACGCGTCTCGTAGGCGGGCACCTCGCGGCACCGCCGTTTCGCCGCGCTAATTTTGCGGGCGGGGCCTAGCCCTCCACCCCCACCCACCCCACGAGGATCCCCCCTTGAAACGGACATTCCGCGCCCTGGCCGCCGCCCTCGGCATCGCCTGCCTTGCGACACAGGCATATGCACAAGCCCCCGACGCCCGCATGACGGCTTTCGACGCCCATGCGTCGACTCCGCTGCCCACCCGGTTCGACCTGCCGGCGCCCGGGGGCGGCCAGAACACGGTGTTGCTGCTCGAAAAACTTCAGAGCGACATCGATTTCGACGGCCAGGCAGCAAGTATCTTTCTCGCCGAGATCGATGGCCGGCCCGGCACCATCGTACGCACTGGCGACTCCCTCGATATCGCCTTGGACGACGACATCGACGCCGGCGACGGCACCGGGCGACCGCCGCTGCCCGGACGCGTGGACGGCGAACAGGCGAACGATCTGCTGACCGTGCCGCCGCAGGAACAGCTTGCGCGGCGTGCCGGAGGCGAGGAAACAGGCGCTGCGGACGAACTCCATGTGTGGATATTCCTTCACGACGACGCCGGCGAATCCAACCGGGGCGCCTTCCTGAACCGCTACGTCAGCTGGTGGATCAGGGACATGGAACAGGCCGTGCGCGTCGGCGTTCCCGTTCGCGTGACCTTGCGCTCGGCTGTGCCCGGCATCACGGACATGGATTATCACGCGGGCTCCGTCGTCGACCGTCTCAGGGACCTGCGCGCCAGCGGCAGAACCTATGTCCGGGCACAGGGAGGGAGGATCACGAGCCTCACGAAGTTCATGTTGTTCGTGGCGAAGCCGCCTGCGAACCTCGAGGGAGGAACGGTCGGTGCCGCCATCGAGCCTTTCGGGGCCAGCGTGGCGAGCAGCCAGGGCCACCGTCACGTGGTCGCGCACGAGCTGGGGCACCTGCTCGGCGCCACCCACGAGGATGCCGAAAACCGGTTCTTCTGCATCACCAACATGAAGGACAGCCTGTGGGGCGCCATCCCGTGCCGGTATTACTCCGGGACCAACGACGAGAACATCCGGCGCTACATCCGGGCCCGAACCGGCAGCTGATCCTGCTCCGGCCTGGGGTGCCGCCCCCGGGAACCCGCTATAATTGGGGTTTGCCTACCCGGCGCGCCTTCGCCCGGGGGCGCGGCATCGCCTGACGGAGCGTCCATGCAGTACATCTACACCATGAACGGGGTGAGCAAGATCGTTCCCCCCAAGCGCCAGATCATCAAGGACATCTCGCTGTCGTTCTTCCCCGGCGCCAAGATCGGCCTGCTCGGCCTGAACGGCGCCGGCAAGTCGACGGTGCTGCGGATCATGGCCGGCGTCGACAAGGACTTCCAGGGCGAGGCCCGCCCGCAGCCCGGCATCAAGGTCGGCTACCTCGCGCAGGAGCCGGAGCTCGATCCGGAGAAGACCGTTCGCGAAGCCGTCGAGGAAGGCGTCTCGGAAGTGCTCGACGCCCAGAAGAAGCTCGAAGAGGTCTACGCGGCCTACGCCGAGGAAGGCGCCGACTTCGACGCCCTCGCCAAGGAGCAGGAGCGCCTTGAAGGCATCCTGGCCGCGAACGACGCCCACGCCCTGGAGCGCCAGCTGGAAGTGGCGGCCGACGCCCTGCGCCTGCCGCCCTGGGACGCGAAGATCGGCCCGCTCTCGGGCGGCGAGAAGCGCCGCGTGGCGTTGTGCCGCCTGCTGCTGTCCAAGCCCGACATGCTCCTTCTCGACGAGCCCACCAACCATCTCGACGCCGAATCGGTCGACTGGCTGGAAACCTTCCTGCACGACTACCCGGGCACCGTGGTGGCCGTCACCCATGACCGCTACTTCCTCGACAACGCCGCCGAGTGGATCCTGGAACTCGACCGCGGTCGCGGCATTCCCTGGAAGGGCAACTACACCGAGTGGCTCGTGCAGAAGGACGAGCGCCTGAAGCAGGAAGCCCAGCAGGAGAAGTCGCGCCAGAAGGCCATCCAGAAGGAACTGGAATGGGTGCGCTCGGCCTCCAAGGGCCGCCAGTCGAAGGGCAAGGCCCGCCTGAACCGTTTCGAGGAACTGAACTCGGTCGAGTACCAGCGCCGCAACGAAACGAACGAGATCTTCATTCCGCCGGGCGAGCGCCTGGGCCAGGAAGTCATCGAGTTCAAGAACGTCACGAAGTCGTTCGGCGACCGCGTGCTGATCGAAGACCTCTCGTTCAAGATTCCTCCCGGCGCCATCGTCGGCGTCATCGGGCCGAACGGCGCCGGCAAGTCCACGCTCATGAAGATGATCATGGGCAAGGAACAACCGGACAGCGGCGAGGTGAAGCTCGGTCACACGGTCAAGCTCGCCTACGTCGACCAGTCGCGCGACGCCCTGGATGCGAAAAACAACGTCTGGCAGGAGGTCTCCGGCGGTTCGGACATCCTCACCATCGGCAACTTCGAGATCCAGTCGCGCGCCTACATCGGCCGCTTCAACTTCAAGGGCACCGACCAGCAGAAGATCGTCGGCCAGCTTTCGGGTGGTGAACGCGGCCGCCTGCACATGGCGAAAACCCTGTTGCAGGGGGGCAACGTGCTCCTGCTCGACGAACCCTCCAACGACCTCGACGTGGAAACGCTGCGCGCGCTCGAAGACGCCCTGCTGGAATTCCCCGGCTGCGCCGTGGTCATTTCGCATGACCGCTGGTTCCTCGACCGCATCGCCACGCACATCATCGCGTTCGAAGGCGACTCGCACGTCGAGTTCTTCCCGGGCAACTACAACGAGTACGAAGCCGACAAGAAGCGCCGCCTAGGCGACGAGGCCGGCCCGAAGCGCGTGAAATACAAGAAGCTGGTCTGATCCGACCTGCGACCGTAGGAGCGCGCCCTGCGCGCGACATGTTTTGAGGCCAGACCCCTGAACTGGCGCGCCAGCTTGGGGACAGGTACGACAAGATGTCGCGCGCAAGGCGCGCTCCTACACCCCCGGCCCGAGGAACGATATCCATGAACTTCATGACCGCCCTCAAGGACGCCTGGCGGCGCAACGACTCGCTCGTATGCGTCGGCCTGGATCCGGAACCCGGCCGCTTGCCCGCTGGCCTCTCCGGCACCGAGGGCATCTTCGCTTTCTGCCGCGACATCGTCGACGCCACCGCGAACCAGGTATGCGCCTACAAGCCGCAGATCGCGCACTTCGCGGCGCAGCGCGCCGAAGACGTTCTCGAACGGCTGATCGCATACATCCACGAGACGCATCCTGGCATTCCCGTCATCCTCGACGCGAAACGGGGCGACATCGGTTCCACGGCGAAGCATTACGCCGCCGAAGCTTTCGATCGCTACGGCGCCGACGCCGTCACCCTGAATCCTTACCTTGGGCACGATTCCATCGCCCCCTTCCTCGAGCGCGCCGACAAGGGCGTCATCCTCCTGTGCCGCACCTCCAACCCCGGCGGTAAGGATTTCCAAGCGCTGGACTGCGGGGGGCAGCCACTCTACCTGCGCGTGGCGGAAACCATCGCGAGGGAGTGGAACGGTCACGGAAACTGCGCCCTGGTCACCGGCGCCACCTGGCCGGAAGAACTCGGCCGCGTGCGCAAGGTGGTCGGCGACATGCCGCTGCTGGTTCCCGGGATCGGTGCCCAGGGCGGCGACGTCGCCGCGGTCATGGCGAACGGCCGCACACGCGACGGCACAGGCCTCATGATTTCCTCCTCGCGAGCGATCCTTTACGCTGATTCGGGCGTGGACTTTGCCGAACACGCACATCGCGCGGCAGAAGAAATGAGAAAATTCGTCAACTCGTTCCGCCTTTAATGAGCAAAATCAAAGGCAGTCGCAAATTGGACGAGTTGGCAACTGGAAAAGCGTCACGCTCCCGCTCCGCGCTATGAACAATACCCGGACCGTAGCGCCCAAGCGTTCCATCGGAGTTGTCATGTCCCCTACCAACCGAGGTTTTTCCCAACGTCTTCATGTCGCGCTGGACATGGCCGGCGTGAAGAAAGGCCGCGGCCGCATCACGCAGCTGGCCGACCTTTTCGACGTCAGCAGGGAAACCGCAAGGAAGTGGCTCAGCGATCTCGGCCTCCCGGAACTGGAACGTCAGATCGACATGGCGGTCCGTTTCGGGGTCAATTTCGAATGGCTGGCCACGGGGCGCGGCGCACCTAGCGGCGCCACCGGCGTTCGCGAAAGCCCCGCCCTCTATCGCGCCGATTCCCGCGAGCAGTTGCGTCTTGTCGGCCTCGTGAGCCGCATGCCGAAGGAGCGCCGCAAGGCCCTCCTCGTGATCATCGAAGCCTTGGCCGACGCCGAATAAACGGCCCGCGTCAGTCGTCGCCGATGTCTTCCCCAGGGAACAGCACATCGGTGAACCCGAACCGGCTGAAGTCGGTAATGCGCGAGGGATACAGGCGCCCGATCAGGTGATCGCATTCGTGCTGCACCACGCGTGCGTGGAAGCCTTCGGCCTTACGGTCGATAAGGTTGCCCTCCGGATCGAAGCCACGATAGCGGATCAGCGAATAGCGGTTCACTACACCCCTCAGGCCCGGCACGGAGAGGCACCCTTCCCATCCTTCCTCCATGTCCTGGGAGAGGGGCGCGATGTCGGGATTGAGCAGGATCGTACGAGGCACGGGCGGTGCATCGGGATACCGCTCGCTGCTGTCGAAGCCGAAGATCACCAGTTGCAGGTCCACCCCGATCTGCGGCGCGGCCAGGCCGACGCCACCGGCGTCCACCATGGTGTCGAACATGTCCGCGATCAGCTCGCCGAGTTCGCTCGAGCCGAACATCGCATCGGGCACGGGCTGGGCGATGCGCAACAGGCGCTCGTCGCCCATCTTCAGGATCTCGCGAATCATGCGTTTTCCGGGGAGTGGGGATACCCCCAGCATGGCGCCGGACGGCCCCCGGCTCAAGTCGGGGCCGGGGAAAGGAAGACTTGTCTCGGTCATTGACCATTCGACCAATGGCTAATGCCCCGGAAGCCTCGCGGTCATTGACCCCCAAGGCCACGGGGACGACCCTTGGAGCATCCGCAAGGGGAGCTCCAACCATGCAAAGCGCCATTCCCAAACCCAGCCCGGCCGGCAAGATCCTCTGGGCCGCCATCGCCATCGTCGGAGCCTGGTGCCTCGGCGTCGTCGCCTTGCGACGGGGCGAGCCGATCAACGCCATCTGGCTGGTTACCGCGTCTATTGCGGTCTTCCTTATCGGCTATCGCTTCTACAGCCGCATGATCGCCACCCGGGTGTTGCAGCTCGACCCGTCGCGAGCCACGCCGTCTGTCCTTCGCAATGACGGCCTGGACTACGTCCCCACCGACCGCTGGGTGGTGTTTGGCCACCACTTCGCGGCCATCGCCGGCGCCGGCCCGCTCGTGGGCCCCGTGCTCGCCGCGCAGATGGGCTACCTGCCGGGGACCCTCTGGATCCTCGTCGGCGTGGTCTTCGCCGGCGCGGTACAGGATTTCATGATTCTCGGTCTCTCGCTGCGCCGCGACGGACGCTCCCTCGGCCACATGCTCCGCGAGGAGCTGGGCGAAGTGCCCGGCGTCATCGCCATGGTGGGCGTCCTCGTCCTCATGATGATCGTGCTGGCCGTGCTGGCGCTGGTCGTCGTCAAGGCACTCACCCATAGCCCCTGGGGCACGTTCACCGTGGCCGCCACGATTCCGATCGCCTTGCTGATGGGTGTCTACCTGCGCTTCGTCCGCCCCGGACGCATCCTCGAAGTGTCGATCATCGGCCTCATCCTGCTGCTGGCCTCCATCTGGTACGGAAAGACGGTCAACGACACGCCGACCCTGGCGGCTCTCTTCGACTTCGACGCCAAGGCCCTCGCCTGGCTGCTGATCGGCTACGGATTCTTCGCCTCCGTGCTTCCCGTGTGGCTGCTGCTCGCGCCGCGCGACTACCTTTCCACCTTCCTCAAGATCGGCACCATCGCCCTGCTTGCCCTGGCGATCTTCCTCGCCGCGCCGACCCTGCAGATGCCCGCGGTCACGAAATTCATCGACGGCACCGGGCCGGTCTTCGCGGGCAACCTGTTTCCGTTCCTCTTCATCACCATCGCCTGCGGCGCCGTCTCCGGATGGCATTCCATCATCGCCTCGGGCACCACGCCGAAGCTGCTCGCCAACGAAGGCGAAGCGCGCCTGGTCGGCTACGGCGGCATGCTGATGGAAGCCTTCGTGGCCATCATGGCCCTGATCGCCGCTGCTTCCCTGCATCCGGGCGTGTACTTCGCCATGAACTCGCCGGGCGCCCTGGTCGGCACCACGGCCGAACAGGCCGCTCAGACGATCAGCAGCTGGGGTTTCCTCGTCACCCCGGCGGAACTGACCGACACCGCGCGCAACATCGGCGAAAGCACCATCCTCGGCCGCGCCGGCGGCGCTCCCACCCTGGCGGTAGGCATGGCCCAGCTGCTCCACGGCATCATGCCGGGCGAGGGCATGATGGCCTTGTGGTACCACTACGCCATCCTTTTCGAAGCCCTGTTCATCCTGACCACGGTGGACGCCGGCACCCGCGTCGGCCGCTTCATGATCCAGGAACTGGCAGGCATGGCCTGGGCGCCGCTGAAGCAGACGGAATCGTGGGTGGGCAACATCGTGGCCACCGTCATCTGCGTGGGCCTGTGGGGCTACTTCCTGTACCAGGGCGCGGTCGATCCGCTGGGCGGCATCAATACCTTGTGGCCACTGTTCGGCATTGCCAACCAGATGCTGGCCGCCATCGCGCTGATGCTGGCGACGGTCGTCACCGTGAAACTGAAGCGCCAGCGCTATGTGCTCGTGCCCGCCGTTCCGGCCGCGTGGCTGGTGATATGCACGCTTACCGCGGGCTGGCAGAAGATCTTCGACGCGAAGATCAGTTTCACCGCGGCGGCGCAGAAGTACGCGGACGCGATGGCCTCGGGCAAGCTGCTCGCCCCGGCGAAGTCGATGGACGAGATGCAGCGGATCATCACCAACAACCGCGTGGACATGGCTCTCACGGCACTCTTCATGCTGCTGGTCCTGACCATGCTGTTCTTCTCGCTGCGCTCCATCGTCCGCGCATGGCGCGCCACGCATCCGACCGCGCACGAGGAACCCTACGTCGCGCTGTCCAGCGTGGCACAGTAAGGAGGCCCCATGGAACCGAACGCATCCGCGCCCCGGTCGCTCTGGCAATGGGCGGTGCAAACCGCCCGCCTCTGCTGCGGCGTACCCGACTACGACGTCTACGTGAAGCACCTGCGCGAGCACCATCCGGAACGCCCCGTGCCGAGTTACGGGGAGTTCTTCCGTGAGCGGCAGGAAGCCAGATATCGGGGAACCGGCGGCCGCTGCTGCTGACTGCCGCATCTTTTCGAGCAGGTGCCCACGGCCCCCGTGATTCTGTCCCCTCAGGTCGCCCCTGCGAAGGCAGGGGCCCAGGGACTTTCGGGCACGATGTCCCTTCGCCGCTAACGCATCGACAACCCGCTAACGCGGGTTTTTGTCTTTTGCGGCTTCGCCGCCGCACTCTTACTGGGTGTCGCTTCGTAGCAAGGGCTCGCCTTCGGCGTCGCATCGGCGCCTGTGCCGTGGTCGGGAAGCCAGCACCGCACGCTGAGGCGAGTCATCACACGAGCACCGCTGTATTGGAGTTAGCGTCACCTGTAGGAGCCGCTATAGCGGCTCCTACAGGTGAGACGAGCTCGGGCCTCCCAAAGCAACGGTGGATGCATCCAACGGTTCCCACAATCCGCCAAACTGTCCGATGCCGGCAGCCGTCCGCCTCGCCGCGATGTCCGAAGTCGAGGGCGTCCGGGCGAAGCGACATCCAATACGAGTGCGGCGCCGAAGCCGCTTTAGCGGGTTGTCGATGCGTTAGCGGGGAAAGGACATCGTGCGCTGTACAGTCGCTGGGCCCCTGCCTTCGCAGGGGTGACGGCGTGCAGGATCATTGGGGCTGTGGGCAACTGCCTGCGCAGGTGCGACGGTGTCCATCGTCAGCGGCGGCGGGGCTTGCGCATGTTGGCGCGGGAGTCCTCGATCATCGTGTGCATCGCGGCAGCGGCCTCGTTCGGGCGGCGGCGGCGGATCGCTTCGTACACCGCGCGATGGTGGGGAAGCGAATACTTGAAATTCTTCGCCGTGCGCGCCGACATCACGAAGAACGTGGCCAGGGCCGTTTCGATCACCGAAAACAGCGAACTGAGGAGTTCGTTGTTCGTTGCCAACAGCACCGCCTCGTGGAAGTGGAGGTCGGCCTCCGCCCACTCGTCCAACGTCTGCGCGTCTTCCATCGCCGCCAGCGCTTCGCGAATCGCCTCCAGCTGCGCCGGGTCCCGCCGTCGCGCCGCGGTCATCACCGCCGCCGGTTCCACGATTTCGCGCATCTCCACCAGCTTCTCCACGAAATCGTCCGTGGGAAGCGAGGCACAACGCCAGCCGAGCACGTCGGCATCCAGGTGGTTCCAGTAGCGCGAGTCGCGCACGCGCATGCCGGTTTTCTGGCGTGTTTCGATCAGCCCCTTTGCCGCCAGCACCTTCAAGGCCTCGCGCAGCACCGTGCGGCTCACGGCCATCTCGTTCGCGAGTTGAGCCTCGCCCGGCAGCGGATCGCCCGGCTGGAAGACGCCGCCCACAATCGACTCGCCCAGGCTCTCCACCACCTGCGTGTGCAGGTTCCGGCTACTCCCTTTCCTCGATGCCATCCCATCCTCCCCAGAGACTTGCTCACCCATCCTACCGGAGCACGGCGATGGGCATTGACGCGGCGCAGCTTGTCAATTGTCTAACAAATATGATCTGGTCCCCAAGTCCATTCGAAGGGAGACACCCATGATGAAGATCGGGACGGGCCTCGCGGCCGCCATGCTGCTGGCAGTGGGCACGGGCGCGCACGCCGGGGAGGCCACGAAAGCGTCGTTCGGCCAGACGCCCGACGGCAAGGACGTGACCGTGGTCACTCTGACGAACGGCCACGGGATGACGGCGAAGGTCCTCTCCCTCGGAGCCGCCCTCTATGCGCTCGATGTGCCCGACCGCAACGGCAAGCCCGGCGACATCGTGCTCGGATACCCCGACCTGAAGGGTACGTTCGCCAAGCCGCAGTACTTCGGCGACACCGTGGGACGCTATGCCAACCGCATCGCCAAGGGCCGCTTCACCCTCGACGGCAAGGCGTATTCGGTTCCGGTGAACGACGGCCCGAACTCGTTGCACGGTGGCAAGGTCGGGTTCGACAAGGTCGTATGGACGGTGGACAAGGTGGCATCCGGTGCGCGCCCCAGCGTCACGCTCACCTACGTAAGCCCGGATGGCGACCAGGGTTATCCCGGCAAGCTTACCGCCACCGCCACCTATACCCTCGACGACAAGAACGAGCTGACGATCGAGTACACCGCCACGACGGACGCTCCGACCATCGTCAACATCACCAACCATACGTACTGGAATCTCGCCGGCGAAGGGTCCGGCAGCGTGATGGACCAGCGGCTCATGATCGCAGGCGATGCCTATCTGCCCACCGACGCCACGGCCATCCCCACCGGCGAAATTCGTAACGTGGCCGGCACCGTCTTCGACTTCCGCAAGGCCAAGCCCATCGGCCGCGACATCCGCGACGCGAAGGAGCAGCAGCTCGTGTTCGGTCGCGGATACGACCACAACTGGGTCATTTCGCGGAAGGAAGCGGCACAGCCGCGCGAGGTGGCTCGCGTGAGCGATCCGAAGAGCGGCCGTGTGCTTTCCCTCTGGTCGGCGCAACCCGGCCTGCAGTTCTACTCGGGTAACTTCCTCGATGGGACCACCTCGGGCAAGTCCGGCGGTGTCTATCGTCAGGGTGACGCGTTCGCGCTGGAGCCGCAGCTGTTCCCGGACACACCGAATCAGCCCGCCTTCGGTTCGGCACGGCTGGAACCGGGGCAGACCTACAGGAACGTGATGGTCTACAAGTTCAGCACCACGAAGGAACGGTAAGGGCGCGCCTGGCCCGTCACACCTCGTGATGCAGCGCTTCCGTCGGCTTCTCGCGGCGGAAGCGCGGTGCCAGTTCCACCATGTACATGGCGGCGAGCACCAGCGCGCCGCCGGCCAGCATTCGGCCGGTAAGCACGTCGACGCCGAGCAGGACCGCGAATCCCGCCGCGAACACCGGCTCGGTGGTCATCACGATGGCCGCGCGCGTGGCAGGCATGTGCGCCTGCGCCCAAGTCTGTACGAGCATCGCGAGCGCGCCGGCGACGAGGGCCATGTAGAGCACCGCCATCCAGGCCCTGCCATCGGGCGGCATGGACGGGCCGCCGTGCGGAAGGGTGATCGCAAGAAACACCGCCGCGATGCCCAGCATCTGGATGGCCGACATCCCGAAGGCGTCGCCGGGCTTCGACCAGTGTCCGAGCCCCACGATGTGCAACGCGTAAAGAGCGGCCGACCCGAGTGTCAGCAAAACGCCGGCGTCGAGCTCGAAGCCGTTCAGTGCGAGCACACCGAGGCCGAGCGTGGCGACGAGCACGGCGAGCCAGGTGGTCCACGGCATACGCTGGCGGAACAGCAGCAGGGAAAGGATCGGCGTGATCACGACATACATGCCGGTTACGAAGCCGCTGACGCTGGGCGAGGTGCGGGCCAGGCCTTCCGTCTGCAACCACTGCGCCAGACCGTAGAGCACGCCCAGTGCCAGGCCTCGCAGCAGTTGCGCTCGCGGCAGGCGCAAGAGCGGAAGCGCGAAGAGGACGAGCATGGCCACCGCGGCGATGACGAAGCGCACCGCGAGGAAGTCGGCGACCGGCATCCGACCCACCACGTCCTTGATGAGGGCGAACGTGGAGCCCCAGATGGCGGTCACGGCGAGCAGACCCAGTGTGGCGAGGCCGCCCCCGCGTGCGGCAGCGTTCATCGGCGCTTGCGCAGGAGCTGGCCGGGAATCTTCACCAGGAAGTGCGCCCAGATGCCGAACCACACCGCCATGCGCAGCAGGGGATTGCGCGCGGCGGGATCGTGCCTGCGGAACCAGAGGTACATGCTGCGGTGCTTGTGCCGGCTGACGAACACGGGCCGGTGTCGGCTCGAACCGCCCTTGCCGTGCAGCACGCGTACGTCGCCGGCGAGCAGCACCTTGTAGCCCGCATCGCGCGCGCGGCGGCACAGATCCATGTCTTCGCAGTGCAGGAAGAAGGTTTCGTCGAAGCCGCGCAGGCGGTCGAATACACTGCGCGGCATGAGCACGATGGCACCGGAAACGATTTCCACCGCTTCCGCGCCGTCCGGCATCGGACCCTGAATATCGATGCCTGCGTCGCCGCCATGCCCGAACTTGGTCGCGAGCGAACGGCGCAGCAGCGGATCGCGCCGGCGCGACGCGGGATCGGGGTTGCCCTCGGCGTCGCAGACCACGGCGCCCACGATGCCGGTGTGCGCATCGACATGCGCCGCCATGCGGCGAATCGTGTCCGGCGCCACGAGGCAATCCGGATTGAGCACCAGCAGCCGCTCGCCGCGCGCCTGGGCCGCGCCCCGGTTCACGGCGGGACCGAAACCGAGGTTGGTCCGGTTGTATACGACGCGCACGCGGTCGTCGTCGGCACAGGCGCGGTCGATCGCCTCGGGAACGCCGTCCGTGGAACCGTTGTCGACGACGATCACCTCGACCGGCACATCGCTCGCGAGCACGTGCTCCACGCATTCGCGCGTGAAGGGCCCGCTGTCCGCGAGCACGATGACGACGCTGGTGAGGGGCGTGGCGTTCATGGTCTCAGGCGGCGGTCGTCAGCCCACCCACACCCGCGCATTGCGGAACATGCGCATCCACGGGGAATCTTCGCCCCACTGCTCCGGATGCCAGCTCAACTGCGCGGTACGGAACACGCGCTCGGGGTGCGGCATCATGATCGTGACGCGGCCGTCGGCGGCGGTGAAGGCAGCCAGGCCGCCTGGGGACCCGTTCGGGTTCAACGGATAGCTTTCCGTGGGCTTGCCGCGGTTGTCGACGAAACGCGCCGCCGCGTGGCTCTTCGACGGGCTGCACACCATCGGGAAATGCACCCTGCCCTCACCGTGCGCCACCGCGACGGGAATGCGCGAGCCGGCCATGCCGCGGAAGAAGATACTGCCCGAGTCCAGGATCTCGAGCGTGGCCACACGTGCCTCGTACTGCTCCGACTGGTTGCGCAGGAACTGCGGCCAATGCTTCGCGTCGGGAATGATGTCCTTCAGGCCGGACATCATCTGGCAGCCGTTGCACACGCCGAGGGCGAAGCGTGTACCGTTCTCGAAGAAGCGGGCGAACTGCTCGCGCAGCGCATCGTTGTACAGGATGGACGTGGCCCACCCGCGGCCGGCGCCGAGCACGTCGCCGTACGAGAAACCGCCGCAGGCGGCGAGGCCGACGAAGTCCTTGAGGTGGTGCCGGCCGGTGGCCAGGTCGGTCATGTGCACGTCGACGGCATCGAAGCCGGCGCGATGGAAGGCGGCCGCCATTTCGACCTGACCGTTGACGCCCTGCTCGCGCAGGATCGCCACACGGGGACGCACGCCGGTGGCGATATACGGCGCGGCGACGTCCTCCGCCGGATCGAAGACGAGCTTCGGCGAGATGCCGGGATCGGCATCGTCGAGGCGCCATTCGTTTTCCTGGTCGGCGCTGTGCGGGTTGTCGCGCAGACGCTGCATGGCGTAGCTGGTTTCGTTCCAGGCGCGGAACAGTTCCGTCCAGTTCCATTTGAACGCGGGCTCGCCGGCGAGGTACAGCTTGATGCCCAGCTTTTCCTTCGGACGGCCCACGTTGTGCGTGAGGCCGGCGAGGCCGTGCTTGACGAGCAGCTGTTCGAAGGCTTCGCGATTCGCCGAGGCCACCTGCACGACGGCGCCCAGTTCCTCATTGAACAAGGCGCGCAGCGTCGCGTCGGCCCAGCCGTCGAGGCGCAGCTCCAGTCCGCAATGGCCCGCGAACGCCATTTCCAGCAGCGTGACGATGGCGCCGCCGTCGGAGCGGTCGTGGTACGCGAGGAGCAGTCCTGCACGGTTGGCTTCCTGGATCAGCTCGAACATCGCGCGCAGGCGCTTGGGATCGTCGAGGTCGGGCGGCACGCCGCCGCCACGGTTGAAGACCTGCGTGAGCGCGGATCCCCCGAGGCGGTCGCGGCCGGCGCCGAGATCGATCAGCCACAGGTCGGTGTCGCCACGATCGAGCTTCAGCTGCGGCGTGAGCGTGCGGCGCACGTCGTCGACGCGCGCGAAGCCGGTAATCACCAGCGATACCGGGGACACCGTCTTCTGCGCCTTGCCGTTCTCGTCGGTCCACACCGTCTGCATGGACAGCGAGTCCTTGCCCACCGGAATGGAGATATCGAGCGACGGGCACAGTTCCATGCCGACGGCCTTGACGGCATCGAACAGTGCGGCGTCTTCGCCCGCGTGATTCACCGCGGCCATCCAGTTCGCGGACAGCCGCACCTCGTCGAGCTTCATGGACGCGGCGGCGAGATTGGTAATGGCTTCGCCCACCGCCATACGTGCGGCATCGGCACTGGAGAGCAGTGCGACGGGAGCACGCTCCGCCATGGCCATGGCTTCGCCGGTGTAGCCGTCGAAGTCGGTCATGGTCACCGCGACGTCGGCCACGGGCACCTGCCACGGCCCCACCATGGGATCGCGCGCATTGAGGCCGCCCACCGTGCGGTCGCCGATGGTGATGAGGAAATTCTTGCTGCCGACCGCGGGCAGGCGCAGGACGCGCATCAGCGCCTCGTCCATGCCGATACCGGTGAGGTCGGCAACGAGGTCGACGCGCGGTTTCACCCGCTTCGCATCGCGATGCATGCGCGGCGGTTTGCCGAACAGCACGTCCATGCCCAGATCGATGACGGTAAGGTCGCGACGCGGATCGCGCACGATGAGCCGGGGTTCCGCGGTGGCTTCGCCGACCACGGCGAAGGGGCAGCGCTCGCGCGCGCAGAAGGATTCGAAGAGTTCGAGGTCCTCGCCGCCGATGGCGAGCACATAGCGCTCCTGCGACTCGTTGCTCCACACCTGCATGGGCGAGAGGTTAGGGTCGTCGGACGGCAGCTTGGACAGGTCGATGATCCCGCCGACCCCCGCGTCGTTGAGAATCTCGGGGATGGCGTTGGACACGCCGCCCGCGCCCACGTCGTGGATGCTGACGATGGGGTTGTGATCGCCACGTGCCCAGCACGCATCGATCACCTGCTGGCAGCGGCGTTCCATTTCCGGGTTGTCGCGCTGCACGGAAGCGAAATCGAGTTCCGCGCTGGACGTACCCGACGCCACGGAGGACGCCGCGCCGCCGCCCAGCCCGATGAGCATGGCCGGACCGCCGAGCACGATCACCTTGTCGCCCGGACGAACCTTGCGCTTCTGCACGTGCTCGGGACGGATGGCCGCCAGACCGCCGGCGATCATGATCGGCTTGTCGTAACCGCGCCGCACACCCTTGTCGCCCGTTTCCTGCTCGAAGGTTCGGAAATAGCCACCCAGGGCCGGACGGCCGAATTCGTTGTTGAATGCCGCGGCACCGAGCGGGCCGTCACGCATGATCTCGAACGCGGAGGCCATGCGCGGGGGGAGCGGGCGCTCCTTTTCCCACGGACGCGGCAACCCGGGAATGCGCAGATGCGATACCGAGAAACCGGTAAGACCGGCCTTCGGCTTACCGCCGCGCCCCGTCGCGCCCTCGTCGCGGATTTCGCCGCCCGCACCGGTGGCGGCACCCGGCCACGGAGCGATCGCCGTCGGGTGGTTGTGCGTTTCCACCTTGATGGCGTACGGCGCCGCTTCGGCCACGGTGCGGAACACGCCGTCTTCCGGATCCACGAACAGGCGGTTACCCTCGTAGCCTTCGATGACCGCCGCATTGTCGTGATAGGCCGACAGCGTGTGTGCCGGCGACTTCTGGTGCGTGTTCTTGATCATGCCGAACAGCGACGATTCCTGTTCGGCGCCGTCGAGCGTCCAGGTGGCATTGAACACCTTGTGCCGGCAATGCTCCGAATTCGCCTGAGCGAACATCATGAGCTCGGCATCGGTGGGCGCGCGTCCCATCTCGGCATAGCGCGCGGCGAGGTAGTCGATCTCGTCGTCGGCCAGCGCGAGGCCGAGCTCGGCATTGGCGGCGGACAATGCCGCACGCGGATCCGTGCCCAGTTCGATGCGCCCGAGCGGGCCCGGTTCACCGGCGAGGAAGAGCCCTGCGGCCTGTTCCAGCGCGTGAAGCGGCGACTGGACCATCGGATCGCAGAAGGCGGTCATCACGGCGGCGTACGCCGGATGGTCGTCGGCGGGCATGCCCGTGACCCGCCACGCCGTGCCGCGCTCCACGCGACGCACGTCGAAACCCGCGCCGTGGAGGATGTCGGTGGCTTTGCTCGACCACGGCGAGATGGTGCCCAGACGCGGCACGATCCAGAACGTGGCGTCCTCGGGATTGCCGCCCTTCGCTTCCAGCACCGCGAGGAGGCGCGCACGCGCGTCACCTTCGGGCGCATGGTCGGCGTCGACGAAGTAAGTGAACCAGGCGGCCTGCACGCGCGTACCGTGATGCAGGGCATCCAGGTGGGCGTTCAGTCGTTCGAGGCGAAAAGGCGAGAGGGCGCTCTGCCCGTCGAGTGCGATCATGCGGGAGGAAAGGCGCAGAAGGAAAACGCCTATTCTACATGATGTTGCGGGGCAGCATGCGGAGGGCGGCCCGTCGTAGGAGCGCGCCCTGCGCGCGACATGTTTTGAGGCTATGACCCGGAGCTGGCGCGCACGCTTGGGGACTGGGCCGAAAAACTGTCGCGCGCAGGGCGCGCTCCTACTGGCAACCGGCGAATTAGCCGCCGCGGCCCACCGTGCCGGCCGGGGCCTCGAGGGCCTTCAGCAGCTGCGACGGGGTGACGTAGCCGCCCACGATGTCGCCGTTCTCGGTGACGATGGTGGGGGTGCCGTTCACGCCCAGGCGCTCGCCCAGTTCGAAATCGTCCTTCACCGGGTTGGCGCAGGTCGCTGCCTTGGGCGTGGCGCCCTTCATGGCCTCGTTGAAGGCGTTCTTGCGGTCGGCGCTGCACCAGACCGACACGGCCTTGGTGTAGGACGGGGTGTCGTTGCCCGCCGTGGTCTTGATGCCTTCCCGCGGCCAGAACACGTATTCGACCGCGATGCCCTGCTTGTTGAACTCGTCGATGTGCGCGTGCAGCTGCCGGCAGAAACCGCAGTCGACGTCCGTGAAGACCGTGACGGTGTGCTTCGGGTTGGCTGGCGCGTAAATGAGACGCTGCGACGCCGGCACCTTCGCCAGGGCCGCCTTGCGCGTGGCGGCCCAGCTGGCCGCGCTGAGGTCGGTTTTCGCCTTGAGGTCGATGAGATTGCCGTTGAGCATGTAGCGACCGTCGGCGCTGACGTAGACCATGCGGCCCGAGGCCACCACCTGGTAGAAGCCCTCCATGGGCGCGGGCGCGATGCTGTCGACCTTGATGCCGGGCCCGAGGGCTTCCACGGCGTCGCGCACGGTTTTCTCGTTGTCGGCCGCGCAGGCCGTAATGGCGAACGCGCCAGCGAAGAGCGCCGGCAGGATTTTCTTCAACATCGATACCACTCCATATGCCACCGGGGGAAACGCGGCATCGATGGGATCACGATCCTCGCGTTCGGTTCCCCCGATTGTGGCACGCCTCAGCCCCGCGGGTGGTGCTGGGCGTGAAGGCGCTTCAGGCCCTCCTTGGCCACGAGCGTGTAGATCTGGGTGGTACTGAGGGCGCTGTGTCCCAGCAGCATCTGCAGCGCGCGCAGGTCGGCTCCGTGGTTGAGCAGGTGCGTGGCGAAGGAATGTCTCAAGACATGGGGAGAAACCCGGCTTGCCGGGATGCCCACTTGCATGGCGTAGCGCTTCACCAGGGTCCAGAACATCTGCCGGGTCATGGCGTCGCCGCGCCGCGACAGGAACAGGGCCAGCGGCTGCCCGTGGCCCGCGGCCAGTGGCGGGCGGGCGTCGCGCAGATAGGTTTCCACGTGCGCCAGGGCCTCCTCTCCCACGGGGACCAGACGGTCCTTGCCGCCCTTACCCGTGACGCGGAGCACCCCTTGCCGCATGTTCAGACCGGCAAGCGGAAGATCGACCAGTTCCGAAACCCGCAGGCCGGACGAGTACATCAATTCGAGCATCGCGCGGTCGCGCATGCCGAGGGGCGTGCCGATGTCGGGCGCGACGATCAGCGCCTCTACCTCCCGTTCGGCCAGCGCCTTGGGAAGGCTGCGGGGCATGCGCGGCCGCTGCATCAGCAGGGTGGGATCCTCACGTTTGCCTTCGTCGCGGGCGAGTTGCGTGTAGAAGCGCCGGAACGCTGACTGGCGCCGGGCCATGCTGCGCACGGACACGGGCTGGCTGCCGTGGTACGCGGAAAGATCGTCGCGGCCCGCCGTGGCCAGCGTGCGTCCGCGCGTGGACAACCAGCGCGCCAACTGCTGCAGGTCGCGGCGATAGGCTTCGAGCGTGCGATCGGCAAGACCGTCCTCGGCCCAGATGCGTTCGATGAAACGCTCGATGAGGCGGGCGTCGTCGGATTCGATGTCGGACATGGAGGCGATCCTCTCATGTCCGCACCGCGAGGCTCAAAGCGCGGCAGGGAGAAGAACGGCCGTGCGCAGGACATAATGGCCCGATGGCCATGACGCGACCGCTCCCATGAACCTTCCCGAATCGCCCGCCCCTGCATGGCGCCGCCTTGCCGCCATCGTCTACGACGCGCTGGCCGTGGTCGCCATCGTCATGGTGGTCGGTCTGCTGGCCCAGTTCGCCACCGGCGGCGCGTTGTTCGACACCCACGGCCACCTGCTCGCCTGGTGGTACCAGCCGCTGCAAGGCGCCGTGGTGGGCGCCTACTTTCTCGTTTCCTGGGTGCGCGGCGGACAAACGCTCGGCATGCGCCCCTGGCGGATCAGGGTGACCGATACGAACGGCATGCCGTTGACGTGGGCGCGCGGCGCCATACGCCTCGCGGTCGGGGCGCTGCCGCTCGCACTGTTGACGCTCTATCCGCTCGTGTCGCTGACGATCGCGCTCTGGGCGCCCGCCGCGGGCTGGGCCGTGCTCATCCTTCCCGCGTTCATCGACCGCCGCCGGCGGGGGCTGCACGACATGGCGGCCGGTACCGATATCCGCCGACTGTCCTAGTGCGAAAACTGGTCGCTTGCCGGAACCCATGAGCCGGAGTTCGCGGAAGGCGCCGGCACGTTGATCTTGATCGACGCTTCGCACCCCGGCGGCAGCGGACCGCCGGTCACCCGGGCCGTGGTGCAAAGCGCCGTGTTGTCGAAGGCGACCGGCGCGGCGGCGACCGTCGTGCTGTTGGCGGGCGGGAGGTTTTCGGCCAGCGGCTTGGCGGGCGCCATGGTCTGCACCTTCGCCAGCGCTTCCTGACTGGCGGGTTTCGCCTGCACATCTTCCGAGCAACCGAAGGTAAGCAGCGAGATCGCTTCCTTCATCGCGCCGCCCGCATTGCCCGGACCCGCCGTGCAATTGAGCCTGACGCCGCGCGGCAGCGAGATCGTGCTGCGCACCGTCGTCGTTTCCACGCCGTGCCGAACGGCCGTATCGACGGACGATTCGCCTTTCGGCGTCCAGGCGCCCTCGAATCGCGTGGCCTTGTAGTCGATGTGCACGCGCGACCCGGACTGCGGCACGAGGTTGCCGTGCGGTTTCAGTTCCACATAGGCACCGGCGACCTGCCCGGTCTTGTCGCCCTGCCCGCCCACGACGCCGTCGTCGCGCTGCGAGGTACCGTTCGCGCCGGTGAGGCGCTGGCCCTCGTCCACGCCGTTGACCGCACCCGGCGTGCCGCTCGCGGCGGAGGCGCCCGGGGTGTTCGAGCCTGACGCTTCCGCCGTGGTCTGCCCCGGAACGAGGGGCTGGGCCGGCGGGCCTTTCGTTTCGCCCGCGGCACGTGCCGCGTCCGCCGCCTTGCCCTGCTCCGCGACGGTCTGCGCCGTGGATTCGCCCGCGGCCGTGTCGCCGGGCGCCTGCCCCGGTGGCTGCGGCGCCGTGTCGACGCCGGCCACGGGCCGCTGCATGTCGCCAGGCGTGACGGCCGGCGCCTGGACGGCGGGACGCACGTCGGCGGCGGCAGGCGCGGACACGGCGGGCTTCGCCGTGGCGTCGGGAAGGGGCACCGCTTCGAGCTCGGCGGTGGCCTCGACGGCAGGTGCGTGGATGGGTTCGACCGACACCTTCGGGGGGACGGGACGGGCGTCGATGGCGAGGTCGGGCTTCGGCGCCGTGGGCTCGGGCGCGATGGCCGGCAAAGGGGCATCCTGCGGCGTCGGGGGAGCGGACGATGTCTCCACCTCGGGGCGCGGAACCGTCGCGAGCGTCATCGCTGTGGTCGGCACCGGTGCGGTGCGCTCAGCCGTGATCGCCGGCGGCGTGGGCGTGACCGCCATCTGCGCGGCGGGCGTCTCGGGCAGCGACAGGGAAGCGGGCGGCGGCATGGGCGCCGTACCCTCGGCTTGCGCGCGGCGAACCGGCTCGGGCTGGAAGCGAGGTGGCACCACCGTCGGCTTCGGCGTATCCACGGCCAGATCGGGCGGCGCGGGCGTCGGCACCGGCACCTTTTCCAGCTCCGGTTGGGGCGGCGGCGCCTTCGGCTGGCTCAGCGGCCGCTCCGCGACGGCAACCACGCTCGGCGGTGGCGCGCTCAGCTTCACGTCCGGCTTTACCTGGGGCGGCTGCGCGGCAGGCACGGCGATGGCGGGAAGAGGTTTGGCGGCGGAAGCCACGGCGGCGGCACGGGAGCCGCTCGAGGCGCGGCTGGCCTTCGAGTGGGCGGTGTTCCAGCGCGTCTTCGCGACCGGCGCCCGCGACGGCGTACCGCGTATCGGAGGGACGGCGGGCGGCGGCTTGTCGATGAGACGCACCAACAAGGCGTTTTCGTCCGGCTGCTCGGGGGGCGGCGGCAGCACCTCGTACGCGGGGCCCAGAATCATTCCGAACAGGAAAAGCAGGTGGACGACGATGGTGCCCACCCAGCCGAACACGCGCAGCAGGCGGTCGCGCGGCTTCTCGCGAAGGCGGCGGCGGTACACCAGCGCACGCATCGCCGCTTCGCGCGGCGACAACGGCAGCGAATTCGCGGCGATCGGGCGGTCGCTGTCCGGCTGGTAGGTCTTGGGCATGGGCGGCTAGTGTCCACGCTGCGGCCGGCGCGCACAATCGTTACGCGCGCCGCAAGCTACTTGCCCGTGCGCCGCTCGCGCTCGGCGTTCTCCTGGTCCATCGCCTTCAGCGGAATGTCGGACGCGCAACCCTGCGGCAACGGCTTGTCGGCCCGGAAGGCGGCGATGCACTCCGCCTCCGTGGGCGGCGCCGGTTGGCCGGGCAGGTCCTTCACCGGGGGGTTCGCCGGCGCCATGTTGAGGCGCACGTCGCCGTCCTTCGCGGCGGCTTTCGAGGGGTCTTCGCCGCCGCAGCCCACGGGCAGCACGAAGAAGACCGTGGCGCATTTCACGCGTACGCCGTGCCCGAGGTCGATCGTCTTCTTCACCGTCGTGGTTTCTACCGCTCGGCGAAGCCCCTTGCCGAGCGCGGTTTCGTCACGCGGCGCCCAGTCTTTCTCGAACCGCGTCTGCGTGTAGGTGACCGTGGTCTTGTGGGACATGATGCCGCTGTCGTCGGTGGGCTTGCGTGCGACGAAGTCGGCCTGTGTCGTCGCGGCCGCGCCCTTCTTCGGCATGACGATGCTCCCGTCCGCTCCGAACAGCACGGGGCGTCGCGCCTGGGCGTCGGACGCCGGCGCGACGTCCGGCGTGGGCGGCTGCGGGGGGGGATCGGGAGCGGGACGCGGGCGCGGCGGCTCGGGGCGGGTCGCCTCCGGCGAACGGACCTTCGGCGGCAGCTCCGGGGGCGGAGGCGGCGACTCCGCGGCCGGCGCGGGGCGGGGTGCCGGCTCGATGAAACGGACTTCCAGCACGTCTTCGCGATCCGACGCTGGCGCAAAGCCGACCAGGGGCCTCGGCTCCATCTCGTAGCGAACCAGCAGCACGAGACCGATGTGCAGGACGATGGCGGCGACCATCGCCAGGATCCGCAGCGCGCGCTCGCGCGGCGGAGGGCGGCGGCCAATGTCGTGCAGCGCGGCAAGTGTGGCGGCGTCGATGGGCGCGAGTCCGGGCGCGCGCGGCGAATCCTCCGGCTGCAGCCGGTGGGGTTCGACGAACGGCGGTGGCGCCTTGCCGGGATATTGCACGCTGCGGTGCTCCTGTAGCCCGCATTGGAAAGTCGAACAGCATAGCGGCGGTCCGCTAAACCCAGCGTAAGCCCCCGGCTCAGACCATGATGTTCGCGGAAGATTCCCGTGCCCCTTGATTCCGGCTGCGGGAAGGAGAAGGCTTGCCTCCGGGCCCAGCCCGAACACCGCCATGACCGTCCGATGTCCGGACGACCGTGACGGCCCGCCATCGTCACGCCGGGGAGGTGTGCGAGAAGGCGACGCCGATCATGACGCCGCGTTCCCCGCGCCGCCCCTTCCACAAGAGGAGGGTCGCATCGTGTCGCCATCCACGGAACGTATCCGCAGCCTCGCCCTCGCCGGTCACGCCGGCGCGGGCAAGACCACGTTGTTCGAAGCCATGCTCCATGCCGGCGGCGCACTTACCGGCATAGGCAGCGTCGAACGCGGCACCACCGTTTCCGACACCGATCCCATGGAGAAGGCCCGGGGCCACTCCATCGACGCGTCGGTGGCATCCATCGAGCGCAACGGGTTCCGCATCCATCTCATCGACACCCCCGGCTACGCCGACTTTCGTGGCCCTGCCCTTGCCGCGATGGATGCCGCGGATACGGTGGCCATCGTAGTCAACGCCGCGAACGGTATCGAACACGGCACGCGCAGCATGATGGCGCACGCAAAAGAGCGTGGCCTCGCGCGGATCGTCATCGTCAACCGCATCGACGCCGATGGCGTGGATTTACCAGGGCTCGTGGACGCGTTGCGCGACGAATTCGGCAACGAATGCATGCCGCTCAACCTGCCCGCGTCGAAAGGCCGTTCGGTTCGCGATGCCTTCTTCCAAACGGCCGGAGACACCGACTTTTCCTCGCCAGGCGAAGCCCACCAGCGCATCATCGACCAAGTGGTGGAGATCGACGACGAGGTGATGGAGCACTACCTGGAAGCGGGCGAATCCTCCCTCAGCGCAGCTGAAATGCGCAGTGCTCTCGAACACTGCCTGCGCGACGGCCACCTGGTACCCATCGTGTTCGCCAGCGCGCGCGACGGCGTCGGTGTCGCCGAACTGCTCGACCTGGTGGAACGCATTCTCCCCTGTCCGAGCGAAACGAATCCGCCGCCATTTCGCGATGCCGACGACGCGCCGTTCGCAGTGGCCGCCGACCCGGAAAAACACGTGGTCGCGGACGTCTTCAAGATCGTGAACGACCCGTTCGTCGGGAAGCTCGGCGTGTTCCGCGTGTGGCAAGGCACCGTGCGCAAGGATTCGCAACTCCTGGTCGACGACGGCCGCAAGCCTTTCAAAGTTGCCCACCTGTTCCGCCTGAAGGGACGCGACCATGTGGAGGTGGATGAAGCGCTGCCAGGCGACATCGCCGCCGTGGCCAAGATCGAGGACATCCACTTCGACGCCGTGCTGCACGATGCGGCGGACGAAGGCCGCATCCACCTTCAGTCCTCGTCCTTTCCGCTGCCCATGTATGGCCTCGCCGTGGAACCGGCGCACAAGGGCCAGGAACAGAAGCTGTCGCAAGCCCTGGCGAAGCTGGCGGAGGAAGACCCTTGCTTCCGCGTCGAACACCACAAGGAATTGAACGAAACCGTGGTACGTGGCCTGTCGGACCTGCATCTGAAACTGATGCTCGAGCGCATGAAGGCGCGCTACGATGTCGACGTCGTCACGCATCCCCCCCGCATCGCCTATCGCGAGACGATCGCCGCGGGTGCGGAAGGCCACCACCGGCACAAGAAGCAGACCGGTGGCGCCGGCCAGTTCGGCGAAGTGTTCCTTCGCGTGGAGCCGCTCGATCGGGGAAGCGGATTCGTGTTCGACGACGAGACAAAGGGAGGGGTGATCCCCGGACAGTTCATGCCGGCCATCGAGAAGGGCGTGAGGCAGGCGCTCGACGCGGGGGCCATTGCGGGCTACCCCATCCAGGACGTGCGCGTGATCGTCTACGACGGCAAACACCATCCTGTGGATTCCAAGGAAGTTGCCTTCATCAGTGCCGGGCGCAAGGCCTTCCTTGACGCGGTGTCGCGCGCACGCCCGCAGGTGCTCGAGCCGGTGGTGGACCTGGAGGTGTCGATTCCCGACCACTACGTGGGCGACGTCACCGGTGGGCTCGCCTCGAAGCGGGCACAGATCATGGGAACGGACTCGCTACGGGGCGGGGAGACGCTGATCAAGGCCCGCGTTCCGCTGGCGGAACTGATCGACTACCCCACGCAGCTCAAGGCGATGACGGGTGGGCTGGGACGGTACGCGATGCAGTTCAGTCACTACGACCCGGTGCCGCCTGGCGTGCAGAAGCGATTGGCCGAGGCATGGAAGCCGAAGGCGGACGACGACTGATCGTCCGCCCCGCGGCTGTAGGAGCCGCCATGGCGGCGAGGCACACTGCCGTATCACTGCGACTTGCCTCGCCGCCGTGGCGGCTCCTACAGGGGCGCAACCGATCAGGCGGCCGCCAGGGCCTCGATCACCGCATTCGCGAAGGCGGGAATGTCGTCGGGCTTGCGGCTCGTGATGAAGTTCGCATCCTTCACCACTTCGCTGTCCTCCCACTTCGCCCCGGCGTTTTCCAGATCCTTCCGTACCGATGGCCACGACGTGACCTTGCGGTCCTTGACCAGACCCGCGTTGATCAGGGTCCAGGGGCCGTGACAGATCGCCGCCACCGGTTTGCCGGCCTCGGCGAACTGTTTCACCAGACCGAGCACCTTTTCGTCGGTGCGCAGCTTGTCGGGATTGATGACGCCGCCAGGCAGCACGATGGCGTCATAGCGGCCGGCGTCGGCCTTGTCGAGCTGCACGTCGACCGTGACGTCCTTGCCCCAGTCCTTCTTATCCCAGCCCTTGATGCTGGTGGCGTCGCCGGGTGCGATCACGTCGACCGTGGCGCCCGCTTCCTCGAGCAGCCGCTTCGGCTCGGTGAGTTCGGATTGTTCGAATCCGTCGGTGGCGACGACCGCCACGCGGCGGCCATCGAGTCGTTTGTTCGCCATGGGGGAACTCCTTCGGGGGAATGTTCCGCGCAGTCTGGCGAATGGCCCATCAGGGGGATGTCGCGGTGTCGTCGGCATCCCGTGGGCAAAGGTGAAGGCCGGATCAGTCCGCCTTCTTCCTTTTCGGCTTCAGCATGGTGCCGATGCACTTCGGCGAGCCGCAGCGGCAGGCCCAGATCTTCTTGAGACGGGCCGTATGCGGCATGTCGAGCGTGATGCCGTAGTCGTAGACCAGTTCCTCGCCCGGGGCGATGTCGCGGATGGCCTCGATCAGCACGCGATCGTGCTTCGACGGCTTTCCTTCCACGGCTTCCTCGATCAGGGCCTGGCAATTCGGATCGCATCCGTGGTTGATCCAGCGGGCCACGTTGCCGTGGCTGTTGCCGTCGACGATGTAGCGTTCGTTGAGCGTGAAGAGGAACGTGTGCCCGGTCTCGCCGCCGTCGCCGTAGCGCTTGTCTGCCTGCGCGTGAGTGATGCGGTCGCCCTTGTATTCGATGATCTCTTCACCGGCCTTGATCGGTGCGGTGGCAAAAACGCCATTTCCATGGATGGGCGAACGTCGTGCGGCGATGCGTCGGGTCATTGTGAAATCGGATGCCGAGGGATAATCCTCGATGATGCCTGCTCGCCCGCCGCTTGGGAACCGCGTTTGAAACGCATGGCTCGCGCGCACGCCCTGGCGGGCGCTACCATCGAACGACCGTTCGACCTCCAAGGGCACTTCAACCGGAAGCCATGGGAATGACTCCGATCGTCCGCCAACCGCTCGTCCGTGCCGCGCTGCTCGCGGCCGTCGCCCTCCTCGCCGCTTGCGGCCCCGCCAGGAAAAGCGTGTTTCCGCCTGCGGTCACACTGCAGGAAGTGGCCGCGAAGCCCGGCGGTCCGTGGCACGTCACCCTGCGCATCCGCAACAACAGCTATGGCGGCATGTCCTTCGACACGTTCCAGGGCACGTTGCGCGTGGGCGATCTCGGCGGCGTGCTGCTGGACGCGAAAATCGACCAGGACATCCCCTCGTTCGCCGCGGACGTCGCCACGATCGATCTGCTGCCGACGGCGGAGATGTCCAGGGCGCTTGCCGAGCTGGCCGCGAAGGGCAGCTCGGGCGCCCTCCCCTACAGCATCGACGGAAGCATCACCGCCACGCCGGAGAAAGAGAAGGAATCGCATTCCTATCCCGTGCGCGGCAAGAGCTGGCTCTCCCCGGTGCCCGGCATTCCCGACACCTACCGTTCCCCCTGACCCGCCACCGACCGTCGCACAGGATTCTCCATGACGCTTTACAAAGCCCCGCTCGATGACATGCGTTTCGCGCTCTACGACGTGCTCGGCGCCGAAGCCATCCTCGGCCGCCTCGAGGGCGGCGAGGCCCATACGCGGGACCTCATCGACGCCGTGCTGGACGAGGCCGCCCGCTTCAACGAGCAGGTGCTGGCCCCATTGAACGCCTCGGGCGATGCCGAGGGCTGCCATTACGACAAGGACACCGCCACGGTCACCACGCCGGCGGGCTTCAAGGAGGCATACCGCCAGTACGCGGAAGGCGGCTGGGCCGGGCTCACCGCACGCGAGGCGTTCGGCGGGCAGGCGTTGCCCGCGGTCGTCGGGGCGCTCACGAAGGAAATGATCGACTCGGCCAACCTGGCCTGGGGCATCTATCCGCTGCTGTCGCACGGCGCCACCGACGCGCTCGAGCACCACGGCGACGACTGGCAGAAGGACGTGTTCCTGAAGCCTTTGGTGGAAGGCCGCTGGACCGGCACCATGTGCCTCACCGAACCGCAGGCCGGTTCCGATCTGGGTCTGCTGAAGACACGCGCGGAACCGAACGGCGACGGCAGCTACCGTGTTACCGGCACCAAGATCTTCATCAGCGCGGGCGAGCACGACTTCGCCGAGAACATCGTGCACCTCGTGCTGGCCCGCCTCCCGGACGCACCCGCGGGCAGCCGCGGCATCTCCATGCTGGTGGTGCCCAAGTTCAAGGTGGGCAAGGACGGCACCATGGGCGAGCGCAACGCCGTCGCCGCTGGCGCCATCGAGCACAAGATGGGCATCAAGGGTTCCGCCACCTGTGTCATGAACTTCGACGAGGCCGAAGGCTGGCTCATCGGCCCGCCGCACAAGGGTCTGATGGCGATGTTCACCATGATGAACGCGGCGCGCCTCGCCGTGGGCATCCAGGGGCTGGCTGTTTCGGAGCGCGCGCTGCAGAACAGCCTTCATTACGCGCGCGAACGTTTGCAGATGCGCGCGCTCTCGGGCCCGAAGCTACCCGATAAGCCGGCCGACCCGCTCACGGCGCATCCCGACGTGCGTCGCATGCTCCTCACCCAGCGCGCGTTCGTGGAAAGCGGTCGCGTGCTGGCAGCCTATGCCGCCCTGCAAAGCGACATCGAGGCCCGCGCGGGGGACGAGCAGGAGCGCAAGACGGCTGGCGAACTGCTGTCGTTCCTCATTCCCATCGCGAAGGGCCTGCTGACCGAGGCGGCGCAGGAATGCACGAAGGAAGCCCTGCAGATTTTCGGCGGGCACGGCTACATCGCCGAACACGGCATGGAACAGTTCGTGCGCGACGCCCGCATCATCACGCTGTACGAGGGCACCACGCAGATCCAGGCACTGGATCTGCTCGGGCGCAAGATCATGCAGCTGCAGGGCGCCGGCCTGAAGCATTTCCTGGGCGAGATATCCGCCTTCTGCCAGGCGAACCAGGCCAACGATACGGTCAAGGCGTTCGTGGGCCCGCTGGCCGTCGCCGCGAAGGCATGGGGCGACCTGACCCAGGCCATCGCGCAATCGGCCCAGGCGAATCCGGAAGAACTCGGTGCCGCCGCGGTGGATTACCTCTATTTTTCCGGTTACGTCACGCTGGCGTACTTCTGGGCCCGGAGCGTGCTGGCGGCCGAAGGCTCCCGCCTCTCCGCCGAGCGCCGCCAGGCCAAGCGGGACACCGCCGCCTTCTACTTCGCCCGCATCCTCCCGCGCATCCACGTGCACAAGGCGGCGATCGAAGCGGGTGTGGCGACGCTGCCGGAAGTCCTCTGAGGGCCGATCGCCGGTAGGAGCGCGCCCTGCGCGCGACATGTCTTGAGGCCGTGCCCCGGAGCTGGCCCAAGTTTTGGGGACTGGTCCGAATACATGTCGCGCGCAGGGCGCGCTCCTACGAAACACACAGCTGGGGCTTTCCCCGGCCTCCATGAAGGTGTAGAAAAAAGGCTCTGCCCGGACCTTCGACTGAGACGGTGCCCCATACGATGAGCGATTCCCCATTTCTGATCCGTCTCGCCGAGAGCGACGACGACGAATTCATCCTGGGCCTGCTCCACCGCTTCGTCGACTTCCCGCTTCCCAACGGGCGCACGCGCACCGACTGCCTGAAGGGCATCGAGGCCGACCTGGTGAAGCATCTCGACGAGCAGCCATCCAACAGCTACATCTTCGTCGCGGAAAATGAGGACGGGGAGCCGGTGGGTTTCGTCCACCTGCAGAAAACGAAGGACTTCTTCACCCATCGCGACAACTGCCACATCTCGGACATCGCGGTCGCCGAAGCATACGAAGGCACCGGCGCAGGCAAGTTCCTTCTCGACCACGCCTATGCCTGGGCCAAGGAACACCGCTGCCAGTTCGTCACGCTGGCGGTCTTCCCCGGCAACGAGCGTGCCCGCGAGATGTACGCAAAGCACGGCTTCGATACCGATCTGATGCGGCTGGCCAAGCCGGTACGCTAACGCCGCTGCTCGGTCGTCGCTGGGTGCCCGCCTTCGCGGGCACGACGGTGAGGGGTGCACGTGACACCGCGGCATGGCCGGGCCGGCTTTCCCGACAATCTGCCTCAGTGATGGGAGAGTCTTCGGTGTCCACCCTCGAGGCGAGTTCCGCACAAGAGAGCGGCCGTAGGCCACATAAGTACATGGGCCGCGTAAGCGGCCTTTCCTTTCCGAACGCGGAGGACCTGTCCGAGCAGCGAGGGTGGACGCCGAAGGCTCGGGCCTCACTGTCCGAGCCGCAGGCTCTGCGCAAAACCGCCCGAGCCCAAGGCGGCGCCAGCCGCTAAACACATGCATTCGCTAAACGAATGAACGGATGCTCCGTCTCCACAAGCTCAAAAAAAACCGCCCCAGTGGGGCGGCTTTTTCGTCTGGACCGTTGAGCCGGCTCAGGACTTCGCGGTCGCCGCTTCCTGCTGCTCGCGGGCGTCGAGGCGCGCGGCCATGCGGTCGATGTTCGCCAGCGACACGAGGTGGGCGTAGATCCAGCCCAATGCGCCCTCGCGCAGGAATTCCTGCGCGGTCTTCTCGTCGAGGGCGCGCAGCTTTTCCTCGTTGACGACGAAGAGGCCGTTGAGGTTGATGCCCTTGCCTTCCTTCTGCAGCGTGATGGTGCGCGGCTCGAGCAGGTCGTGCTCGCGCAGCTTGCCCATGAACCACTGCGTGCGGGCCACGTGATCCTGGAATTCGCCCAGGAAGTTCACCGCGTTCGTGAGGGCCGGCGCGTCGGTGCCGTCCTCGTTGAACAGACGCTCGCCTTCCACGTTGTTGAAGCCTTCATAGGCCTCGTCGAGGAACACGGTGAAGTCGTCGCCTTCGGCACCGGCCGGCTTCTCGGCCAGCACGAACGGATAGCGGCGCACGAAAGCCGGGATATAGATGCCCTGCTCCCAGAAGCCGTTGTCGCCGACGAGCAGGTTTTCACCCTGGCGCAGGCCCAGGAGCGCCATGGGACCGGCTTCCTCGACGGAATTGCCGGCGAAGAGGATCGGAAAGTCGCGCGCGGCGGGCGCGAACTCGACGCCCGTGAGCGGCACGGAGTGTGCGGCTGCGGCGAAACGAATGTTGTTCACGGCCTTGAGACGCAGGTCGCGGTGGGCGGTGCGGTTCAGGGGAACCGGACGCTCGTAGAAAAGCACTTCTGCCACTGTGTAACCCTCATGGACCCGTCAGACCTGGGAAGCCACCCCGGCCCCCCTTCCAAACCCGCCGGGCTCGAATGCGAACCCCCACTATAGCAGTGGCCGATGACAGGAGAAGCCCCGCAAGAACCGTACCGTCGAATGCTTTTCCTTCGCGATTATCGGCTATGCTCGGGACAAAGGCCCCTCTGGGGGCAGGGATCGGCCCCCCGATCCGCACGGAGTTCGGCTTGCTGGAACGCTCTTTCGCTTATGTGAAGGACGAGACACGATGACGATGGAAGTGCTCCAAGACGACCTGCCGAGGGTGACCGCGCTGCATGCCACGCGGGTACTGTCCCTCGATGCGGCGGGCCGGATCCTGGACTGGATCAGTTGGCAGGACGCCGTCTGCCTTTATGTCAGGGGCGTGGTCGCCTGGACCCTTGGCGAGCCCTGCGTCACTGTCCGCGGCGGCATCAGCCGGGCCAGCGGTCTGCGCAGCAGCCTCGAACTCCACCCCATCGTGGCCAGCACGGGTCATTGCCGAGAGCACGCCATCGATCCGGCCCCGGCTCTCACCAATACCGCCCTTTTCGCCCGCGACCGGCACATCTGTCTGTACTGCGGCCATCAGTACACCCGCCACGAACTCACCCGCGACCACGTGGTTCCGCTGTCCAAGAAGGGCGCCGACGAGTGGGAGAACGTGGTCAGCGCCTGCCTGGCGTGCAACCTGCGCAAGAGCAACCGGACGCCGCAGCAGGCCAACATGCCTCTGCTGGCGGTCCCCTACCGCCCGAGTTGGGTGGAGCACCTGATCCTGTCCAACCGCAACATCCTGGCGGACCAGATGGAGTTTCTCGTCAGCCATCTGCCACGGGACCGGCGGTCGGCCTGAAGCGGGGGATGGGGGATGGGAAGTGGGGGCGCAATCCCGACGGGCGCGTGACGGGGCTGGCGTCGCTTTGCTTGCGCCGCGGCCAGCGCAGCGTATCCCGTGCCTCGTCCGCTCGCCGGCCGTGCCGCCCCCACTTCCCGCCCTCCATCCCCCAACGCCCGCCCCCATTCACGCCCCGTCCCTTGCCCCGACACCTCCGTAGGCGAACAATACGGGCATGAACGACCTTTCCCGCTACCCCTATCTGGCGCAGATCGATTCGCCGGCGGACCTCCGGCGCTTTCCGGTGGACGAGCTTCCGGCCATCGCCGACGAACTGCGCCGCTACCTGATCGAGGCGGTGGCCTCGTCCGGTGGTCATTTCGGGGCGGGCCTGGGCGTGGTGGAACTCACCGTTGCCCTGCACCACGTGTTCGAAACCCCGCGCGACCGCCTGGTATGGGACGTCGGCCACCAGTGTTACCCCCATAAGATTCTCACCGGCCGGCGCGACCGCATCACGACCATCAAGAAGAAGGACGGGCTCGCCCCCTTCCCGCGTCGTGAGGAAAGCGAGTACGACACGTTCGGCGTGGGCCATTCCTCCACGTCGATCTCCGCCGCGCTCGGCATGGCCGTCGCCCTCCAGCGCCGCGGCGACCCGCGCAAGGTGGTGGCCGTGATCGGCGACGGCGCAATGACCGCCGGCATGGCCTTCGAAGCCCTGAACCACGGCGGCGACATCGAGCCGAATATGCTGGTGATCCTCAACGACAACGGCATGTCGATCAGCGAGAACGTGGGCGCGATGACGAAGATGATGGCGCGCGCCATGTCCAGCCGCACGCTCAACGCTTGGCGCGAGCGTGCGAAGAAGGCGATGCCGCGCGAATCCTTGTTCGGTCGCTTCTTCAAGCGCTGGGAAGAACATGCGAAGGGCATGTTCGTGCCCTCCACGCTGTTCGAGGAGCTGGGCTTCCACTACACCGGCCCCATCGACGGCCACAACATGCCCCAGCTGGTGAATGCGCTGGAGACGGTCAAGGCCCTTCCGGGCCCGCAGCTGCTCCACGTGATGACCACCAAGGGCAAGGGTTACGAGCCCGCGGAGAAGGCCCAGATCGAATACCACGCGGTCGGCCCGTTCGACCCGGTGGCCGGTCTCGTGAAGAAGGGTGCGCCGGCCAAACCGACGTACACCGACGTGTTCAGCGACTGGCTCTGCGACATGGCCGCGGCCGACGAGCGCCTGCTCGGCATCACCCCCGCGATGCGCGAGGGCTCCGGCCTGGTCCGCTTCTCAAAGGAATATCCGCAGCGCTACTTCGACGTGGCGATCGCCGAGCAGCACGCGGTGACGCTCGCCGCCGGCATGGCCGTGGAGGGCGCGAAGCCGGTGGTGGCCATCTATTCCACCTTCCTGCAACGCGCCTACGACCAGGCCATCCACGACGTGGCCCTGCAGAACCTCGACGTCACCTTCGCCATCGATCGCGCGGGCGTGGTCGGTCCGGACGGCGCCACGCATTCGGGCAGCTTCGACCTCTCGTTCATGCGCTGCCTGCCGAACATGGTGATCATGGCGCCGGCCGACGAGAACGAATGCCGCACCATGCTCAGCACCGGCTTCCGCTACGACGGTCCGGCCGCTGTGCGCTATCCGCGCGGCACCGGCCCCGGCACGCCCCTGTCGGCCACGCTGGAGACCTACCCCATCGGCAAGGCCGAGGTGCGCCGACGTGGCCACCATGGCCTCGCCATCCTCTCGTTCGGCACGATGCTCGCGCCCGCCGCGGTCATCGCGGCCGAGGTGGACGCCACCCTCGTAAACATGCGCTTCGTGAAGCCGCTGGACGAGGAGCTGATCCTCGAACTCGCGCGCACGCACAAGGCGTTCGTCACGATCGAGGACAACGCCATCGCCGGTGGCGCCGGTGCCGGCGTGGCCGAGTGCCTTGCGGCGCGCGGCGTCACCCTGCCGATCTTGCATCTCGGTCTGCCGGACGTGTACCTGGAACATGGCAGCCGCGAGGAAGTGCTCACCATGGCGGGGCTCGACCTGCCGCAGGTGCGCCGTGCCATCCGGAAGCGCTTCCCGCAGTTCTGCGCCACACCGGTGGCCAGCGCGAGCTGAGAGCTCAGCCTGCCCGCGCGCCGGTCACCCGGTCGCGGGCCTCGAGGTCCTGCGCGGTGAAGGCGTCGAGCAGGCCTGCGTCGATGAAGATGTCGCGGACCGCGGCCGCCTGGTTCCAGCCGTGCTCCGCGAGCAGCCACCCGTTATCGGTCAGGTACCCCCGTGCGCCGCGCGCGATACGGCGGATATCGTCGAGACCGTCCGGCCCGGAAGCCAGCGCGGATGCCGGCTCGAAACGCAGGTCGCCCTGCCCCAGGTGTGGATCGCCCGTTTCCACGTAAGGCGGGTTGCTGACGATCACATCGAAACGCCGGTCGCCCAGCGCGGAGTACCAGTCGCTTTCCGTGATGAACACACGAGCCAGGCCGAGGCGCTGCGCGTTGCGGCGTGCGACGGCAAGGGCCGACGCGCTCGCATCGACGGCCGTCACGTCGGCGTCGGGCCGCTCGCTGGCGATCGCGAGCGCGATGGCGCCGCTGCCCGTGCCAAGGTCGAGCACACGGCCGCCTTCCGGCAACCGCATCAATGCCTGTTCGACCAGCAGTTCCGTTTCGGGGCGAGGGATCAGCGTGGCGGGAGTCACCTCCAGGGGTAACGACCAGAAGTCCCTGCGACCGAGGATGTACGCGACCGGTTCGCCGCGCGCGCGGCGGGCGAGCAGCGCTTCGAAGCCGGCGATGCGCGACTCGTCGATGCTGTCTTCGGCGTGCGCGAAGAACCATGCGCGGTCCACGCCGAGCGCATGCGCCAGCAGCAGTTCGGCTTCGAGGCGATCCCCCAACACCGAGGCGGCCTGACGCAAGATCGTACGGATATCGCTCATTCCGCCATTCTAGCTGCCCGCACGCCTACAATCGCGCAATGCGCGCATCCGTCCTCATCCTAGCCACCCTACTGCTGGCCGGTTGCCACGCCACTTTCTTCGGCACGGTGAACGCGGTGCAGCCCAAGGCGGCAGTCATCGCGCATCGCGACAACGTCTTCGATGCGGCCAACGGACTCGCGATGGACGTCTATGCACCCGCGCATGCCGACCATGCTCCGGTCATCGTGTATTTCTATGGCGGCGACTGGACGACGGGGAAGCGCCATTGGTATCGGTGGATGGGCGAGGCGCTGGCCGCACAAGGCATCGTCACCATGATTCCCGACTACCGCCATTGGCCCGCCGTACGCATGGACGGTTTTCTGCACGACGGCGCGAACGCCGTTCGTTGGGGGCGCGACCATGCGGCGGCGTTCGGCGGCGATCCCTCGCATCTTTTCGTGATGGGACACTCGGCAGGCGGACACATCGCCGCGATGCTCGCCACGGACAAGCAGTGGCTCGGTGCGGTGGGCATGAAACCTCGCGACCTCGCCGGCTTCATCGGCGTCGCCGGCGCTTACGATTTCCTTCCGCTGGACGAACCACGGTATGTCGGCATGTTCGGCAGCACACCGGAAGAACAGGCACGCTCGCAACCGATCAACTTCGTCGACGGCGACGAACCGCCTGCGCTTCTGCTGCAAGGCGAGGAAGACACCGAGGTGTTTCCGTCCGAAGCCGTATCGATGGAAGGCCGCTATCGCCAGATGGGCGAGCCGGTGGAACTGAAACTATATCCGGGCCTGGGACACGAATCGCTCGTCTTCGCCCTTGGCCCGCTGCATCGCAAGGCACCCGTGATGCAGGACGTCGCGACGTTTGTGAGCCGGGCATCCGCGATGGCGCACACAACCGAGACAGACGGCGCCGCGTCCGGTTCGCAGGTGTGCCATAGCGGCGAAACGAGCTGGCGATAACGTGCTTCGTGGGTACCTCGGCCAGGTTTTCTCGCCGCCATGGCGGCTCCTACAGGAAAGCACGGCTCCGGGCGTCCTCAGCACCACCTGTCGTCACGCCTGCCGGCGCTGAGCCTGCCCTGCGGAGGCGGGTGCGAAGCCGCGCCCCCGCGGAAATGCGCGGCGATCCAAAGAAAAAAAGCCGGGCGATCGCTCGCCCGGCTTTTCGTTACCCACCGTGATGAAGGATCAGCGCAGGATCGCCTTCGGATCCTGCTTGGCCTTCTGTGCCGAGCACAGCAGGATTTCCTCGCTGGTCTGGGCAAGGCCGCGTTCCGCCCCGCTCACCTGACCGAGGCGCGGCTTGAAGAACGCGTTCAGGCGATCCGCTTCGGCCTTCGAGCAACCGCCGCCACCGGCAAGGGCCGGGAGCCTGCCGCCGGCGAAGCTGCCCGTGCGCGCGACGATCTTGTCGTAGTTGGCGAGGAACCAGTTCCACAACTGCGTGCGCGAGGCTTCCGTGTCACGGCCACCATGCAGCACCATCGCCATCTCGCCGACCTTCACATCCTTGCTGAGCGCGTAATCGCGAGCCTTGTTCGCGAGTGTCGGATCCTTGATCTCGGCCAGGGCCGACAGCATGGCATTGCGCTTCGCCGGGTCCGAGGTCTTCGGAATCTCGGCAATCAGCGCATCGACGGCGGGAGCGCCACGCTCCTGCACCGCCACGCCCAGGGCGTCGCCGAGAAGATCGGCATCGGCGGCTTCGAGGTCGAGGTGGCCATCCTTCGTCTTCAGTGCAGCGTCGCCCTGCTTCAGCAGTTCGGCCCGGACCTCAGGCACGCCGATGTCCTTGTCGGCCAGGAAACCGGCCAACACGGTGCGCGTCAGCGTGTCGTTGTCGGGCTCGCCGGTCTTCTTGCGATAGCCGAGTTCCTTGAGCTTCGGCAGGTAGGCGTCGGTGGCCCACTTGCGCAGGTGTTCGCGCTGGGCGTCGGTCTGCGCTTCGTTCGCGAGGATCCAGCCGAACGTGCCCATCGGTGCCGTGAACACTTCGCGCGTCTTGGACGCGGTGAGCGGCTTGTACGCGGCAAGCACGTCGCCGGCATCGAGGTCGCCATGCTGGAAGCCGGCACGCACCGCGTCGGCATAGGCCAACTGCTCGGCGTCACTCAGGCTGCCCACGGCCTTCGAGAGCGCAGCCAGGTCGGCCTTGCTCTGTGCGAAGCGGTAGTAACCGCGGCCGTCGGCATTCGGCAGCACCCAGCTGTTCTTCGCCGCGCCGTCGAGCACCATGGTGCCCGTCGCCTTGTCGAACAGCTCGCACTTCACCTTGTTGCCGCCGCCATCGGTGCCGTAGCGAACGCACATCGGCACGCCCCACACGCGGTTGGCGTCGCCGGTGCTGCCCAGCGGCAGGTAACGGCTCTGCGCCAGGTGCAGCACGGTCTTTCCGCCCTCGGTCTTCACTTCGGTGGCGACGTACGGCACTCCGGACTGGTCGAGGAAGCTACGGAACGCTTTCTTGAACGCGTCACCCTGACCCGCCGCCTCGGCAATGGCGTCGATCAGGTCGTCCGCGGTGGCATTGGCGAACTTGTGCTTCTGGATATAGGCACGCATGCCCTTCTGGAACACCGGATCGGTGACGTAGCCCTCGAACATGCCGAGGACGGCCGCACCCTTCTGGTACGTGATGCCGTCGAACGCGGTCTCGATGTCGCCATTACCCGTGATCGGCTGGCGGATCTTGCGTGCGCTCACCAGGCTGTCGTTGTTCATCGCGCCCTGCGCACCGCGCACGCGGTCGAGGTCGGCGCGGTATTCCGGATGCACCTTCGTGGTGACCTTCTGCTGCATCCAGGTCGCGAACGCCTCGTTGAGCCAGAGGTCATCCCACCACGCCATCGTGACCGTGTCGCCGGTCCACTGGTGGGCCAACTCGTGCGCATTGACGTTGAACGAGCCGCGCACGTACTGGGCGGCGGAATCCGGATCGATCAGCAACAGCCAGTCGCGGAAGGTGACCAGACCTGCGTTCTCCATGGCGCCGGCGCTGAAATCGGGCGCGGCAAGCAGGTCGAGCTTGTCGTACGGGTACCCGAAGCCGTAGTAGTCCTCAAGCGTGTGGATGATGGAATTGGTCTCGCCCAGCACGTGCTGCAGGCGATGACCTTCGCCCTTGGCGGCGATGCCGCGCAGCGGCGTGGCCGTGGAACGGTACTGGGTCGGCGTGATGTCCGGGCCCTTGACCACATCCCACGGACCCACGGCAAAGGCGACGAGGTAGGTCGGCAGCGGTTTCGTGGTCGAGAAGGTGAGGGTCTTCCAGCCAGCGCCGGCCTTTTCCTCCTTGATCTGGGCGGTATTCGCCACGCCCTGGTCGTCGGCGGGAATGGTCAGGCTGATGTCGAACGGCACCTTGAACGACGGCTCGTCGAATCCGGGAAAGGCGTATCGCGCCGACACCGGCTCCATCTGCGTCATGGCGTAGGGCACGCCCTCGTGCGAGACCTTGTACAGGCCTTGCAGCTGTTTGTTGAGCGGCGCGGTGAAATCGATCGCCAGGGTGATCTCGCCTTCGAGCTTCGCTCCGAGGTCGATCTTGGCGACGCCTTCCTTCTCGGCGGCCACGGTGTACTTGCCCTCATGCTTCTTCCCGGCGGCGTCGGTCACGGTGACCTTCGATACCTTGAGGTCCTTACCATGCAGCCAGATGAAGTCGGACGCCTGGGCGAGCTTGACGCGGATCGTCGTGGAGCCTGAGTAGTTCTCCTGCTTCGGGTCCACCTTGAACGACAGCTTGTAGGATTCCGGCTGGGCCCAGGTGGGCAGGTGGCCGAGCGGAGGCGCGGCGTCCGTGCCGGCGGCAAGCGCGGCGCCACAGCAGGCGGCAAGCGCGGTGAGAACGAGGGGACGGACGAAACGACGCATGGCAGGTGGAACTCCCAGTGGGTAATCCCTCCATCGTGGGAAAGGGGTGACCTTCGACACAGTGCCAGAAGGCACCCCTGGTTTCGCTGCACTGCGTCAGAGGTTACCTACATTTCCACGATCGGCTTGAAGCCGCCGAAGAACATCCGTTTGCCGTCGAAGGGAAGGTTCTTCGGATCGGCAAACGCGGCAAGCCTTGGATCCTCCATCACTTTCTTCATGATGCGGTCGCGCTCACGGCGGTTCTTGTAGACGATCCAGGAAAACACCACCACCTCGTCCGGCCTGAGCTTCACGGCCTGGGGAAAGGACGTGACCTTGCCCGGCTTCACGTCGTCCGCCACACATTCGGAATAGGCGAGTGCCCCCAACTCCATCCATATCTTCCCGGCGAGGCGGGCCATCTTCCGGTATTCGCCCAACCGGGCAACAGGAACCGGAGCCACGAAACCGTCGACGTAACTCATGACCTACCCTCCTCGCTTGGGATGTGCGCGGAGGGTCTCGCAGGACGAAGAAAGGCCGCGTTAAACGCGGCCCGGGGTCTTGCGCTCTAAATGCATCCTGAGCTTCTTGTAGGAGCGCGCCTGCGCGCGACATCTTTTAGCGCCAGTTCCCAAGCTGGCGCGCCAGCTCCGGGGCTCGGCCTCAAAACATGTCGCGCGCAAGCGCGCTCCCACACCGACGTGTCAGCCTGCGGCGTCGGCCTGCTCGAGCACCACGGCCACGGCGTGGATCACCGAAGCGATGCGCACCGCGCTCTGGATCGCCTGCACGCTGACGCCGCCTTCGCGCAGAACGCGATCGTGCGAGTCGATGCACATGCCACAGCCGTTCACCGCCGACACGGCCAGCGAGACGAGTTCGAAGTCGTTTTTCGCGTCGCCCTTGTAGCCACCAATGACATTCATGCGCAGCTTCGCCGGCAGGGTCTCGTATTCCGGGTGGCTGACGAGGTGCTGGAAGCGGTAGTAGATGTTGTTCATGCCCATGATCGCGGCAGAGCCCTTCGCGGCGGTGACCTGCTCGGGCGAGGCGTGCTCGGCCGCAAAGGCGGCGATGGCCTCGGTCAGCGGCTTGAAGCGCGCGGCGTAGGCCGAGCCCAGTGCGACCATGGCGATCTGGGCCATGTTGAGCCCCGGCGCGCCTGCTTCGGTCAGCACCGTATCGAGGTTCAGCTTGAGATCTTTCGCATATTCGGGAAGTTTGCTGCGCAGGTCGGCGACGCTCATGAATGCACCTTTGTCTTCTGTTCTGAGGAATAGGGGCACGGAATGTCTCGGCGCCGGCGGCACCGGTTCACGTGGGTATGCGAAGGGCGTGATTCAGGGGGAATAGGGGGCGGTGAAGCGAACTTCACCGCCGGGGTGCCCACGCCGCGCGTGAGGGAGGGGGGACGCGGCGTGGGACTTTGACTGGCCTCAGGCGACCTTCAGGGTCTCGTCGCCGGCCTTCCAGTTGCAGGCGCACAGCTCGTCCGTCTGCAGGGCGTCGAGGACGCGCAGGACTTCGTCAGGGTTACGGCCGACCGAACCGGCGGTCACGTACACGAACTGGATTTCGCCGTTCGGATCGACGAGGAAGGTGGCGCGCTGGGCAACGCCTTCGCTCGTGAGGATACCGAGCGCACGGCAGAGATCCTTGTTGATGTCGGCCAGCATCGGGAACTTGAGGTCCTTCAGGTCGGCATGGTCCATGCGCCAGGCGCGGTGCACGAACTCGGAGTCGGTCGACACGGCCAGGATCTGGCAGTCGCGGTCGGCGAACTTTTCATTGAGATCGCTGAAGCCCTTGATCTCGGTCGGGCACACGAACGTGAAGTCCTTCGGGTACGAGAAGACCAGCTTCCACTTGCCCTCATAGGACTTGTCCGTCACGTCGACGAAAGCGTCCTCGATCTTGTTCGCGAGCGGGCCGCCGGCCACGGCCTTCAGGTTGAACTGGGGGAACTTGTCGCCAATGCTCAGCATTTAGACTCTCCGTTGAGGGGTTTGATTGAACTTCTGCCACCAAGCTTACCGGCCTGGTACACATATTCCAAATCGATTATAGGCATGAATGTGATAGGCTATACCTATCACGCGCTCCTTCGAGGCTGCCACCATGAACCTCCGCGACCTGTCCTATCTTGTCGCGCTGGCGGAGTATCGCCATTTCGGCCGCGCGGCCGAAGCGAGCTTCGTCAGCCAGCCCACCCTCTCTACCCAGATCCGCAAGCTCGAGGACGAGCTGGGCGTGGCGCTGGTGGAGCGTACCCCGAGGAAAGTCCTCCTGACGGAAACGGGGCGTGAAATCGCCCGCAGGGCGCGTGGCGTGCTGTCGCAGATCGACGAGATCAAGTCGATCGCCCAGCGGACGCGCGATCCGGAATCGGGCACCATCCGCCTCGGCATCTTTCCCACGCTGGGTCCGTACCTGCTGCCGCACGTGGTCCCGCGCCTGCGACAGCGTTTCCCGCGGCTGGAACTCCTGCTGCGAGAGGAAAAGACCGAACAGGTGCTGCACATGCTGCGTGACGGCACGCTCGACGCCGGCATCCTGGCATTGCCAGTACACGACGACTCCCTGCATACCGAGTTCCTTTTCGAGGAGCCGTTCGTGCTGGCGGTGCCCGGCGGCCACCCCCTGGCGTCTCGCGCCAGACTCCGCATGGAAGACCTCTCGGACCAGGATCTCCTCCTGCTGGAGGACGGCCACTGCCTCCGCGACCAGGCCCTGGAGGTGTGCCACCTCGCCGGTGCCGGCGAGAAATCCGGGTTCCGCGCCACCAGCCTGGAGACGCTGCGCCAGATGGTGTCGGCAAACGTGGGCATCACCCTCCTGCCCGCCCTGGCGGTGAAACCGCCCGTCGCGCAGTCGCCCAACGTGCAGCTCGTGGAGTTCGAGGCGCCCGCCCCCAGCAGGCGTATCGCCATGCTCTGGCGCAAGAGCTCCGCCATGACACCGTTCTTCGAGGCACTGGCCGCGGTGATCCGCGACCTTCCCCCCGACCTCCTGAACACACGCGGTTGCGGCGCGGGTCAACCGGGCGCCGGCACAGCCGTTGCCTTTCCCTCCTAATGAACGGTCCCGCTCCCCGATGCGCCTCTGGATTGTCCTCCTGCTCCTGATCTGTTCCTGGGGCGGCTACTCCTGGTGGAAGCACCGTCCCCTGCACAACCAACCCGGCGTCCTCGTCCCCGAAGTACCCGAGCAGGAACCCGTCGCCGGCGGCACCACGCTGAGCCGGGGGCATTTCACGTTGAGCCCGCGCGCCACCTTCGCCATGACGGCCCGGGTGCTGTCTCGTGAGGATTACCAGCTCGACGACCTCGCGCCGATCGCCCCGACCGACCTGGCGATGGGCTGGGGGCGGATGTCCGACAGCGCAGTGCTGGACCATGTCCGCATTTCACAATCGAACCGCTTCTACTACTGGTATACGGACCAGTTCCCGATTCCGCGCCACGAGATCGAGGATTCCAGCGCGAACATGCACATGATCCCGGCCAACGAGGAGGCCGCCCGGGCGCTACGCGACGTGCGCGCGGGCGAGGTCGTCCATGTCGAAGGCTTTCTCGTCGATGTGAAGCGCGACGACGGCTGGCACTGGAATACCTCGCTGACGCGCGAGGACACGGGTGCCGGCGGGTGCGAAATCGTGCTGGTCGAAAGCCTCCGGGACGAAGCCGTCGCAGCACAGTGAGGCCTTGCCGCGGGGCTAGGACTGAATCAGCACGTGCAGCGGCACATGGCCCGGCCAACGCGCACGGCCACTGAGGCCGGCCAGTTCGATGGCGACGCTGGCGCCGACGACTTCCGCGCCCAGGCGTTCCACCAGACGGCGCGCGGCTTCCAAGGTGCCGCCCGTGGCGAGCACGTCGTCCACGATCACCGCCTTCTCGCCCGGGGCAACGGCGTGCGTGCCGATCTCAAGGCGATCCAGCCCGTACTCCAGGCCGTAATCGACGCCCACCACCGGCGGCGGAAGCTTGCCGGCCTTGCGCAACGGCACGAATCCGGCGCCGAGCGCCCGGGCCATGGCCGCACCGAAGATGAAGCCACGCGACTCGATGCCGCAGACGGCCCCGATGTCCCGGCCACGCCATGGCTCGCACAGCGCGTCGATGCATGCCGCGAACGCGGCCGGGTCGGCGAGCAGCGGTGTGATGTCCTTGAACATGATGCCGGGGCGCGGAAAGTCCGGTACGTCGCGGACAAGGTCGAGAAGGGCCTGCATGGATGTTCCTGGCGAGGTGGCGCGGGCGTTCAGGCCGGCAGGGTAAGCGAACCGAAGTCGTCGTCGGAGGCCGCAGCCGCGCGCGCCTCGGCCAGGCGGGCATCGACCTGACGCACGATGCCCTCCGCCGCCTCGGCGGCTGCCTCGGGCACCATCACGGCCAGGAAGTCGCGTGCCGGCAACTGCCCCACCGCGCCGGTGAGGAACTCGCCCGCGATGAATGCGGGGATCTCCGCACGCTCGAGCGCGTCCTTCACCAGATGGGCGTCGATAAGGGATTCGGCGTGGTAGGCGATGCGCATGGCAGCACGCTACCCCGCGGGCAGGGCGCTCGGCAAGCTCCCAAGGGAAGCTCTAGGGTAAACTTGACCTTTTGCCGCGCCCACCCTCGAGCCCTTCGCGATGTCGACCGAAACGCCCATCCTGCAGCAGCACTTCATCCGCCAGATCGTCCGCGACGACCTGGCCTCCGGAAAGCATGCGCAGATTCGTACCCGGTTCCCGCCCGAGCCGAATGGTTACCTGCACCTGGGCCACGCCAAATCGATCTGCCTCAACTACGGCCTCGCTGCCGAATTCGGCGGCCTGTGCAACCTGCGCTTCGACGACACCAATCCTTCCAAGGAAGACATGGAATTCGTCGAGGCCATTCAGCGCGACGTGAAATGGCTGGGCTTCGACTGGGCCGAACTGCGTCACGCATCGGATTACTTCGAGGTGTTCTATCGTTCGGCGCTGAAGCTGATCCGCCTCGGGGTGGCCTATGTGGACGACCTCAGCGCGGACGAAGTGCGCGAGTACCGCGGCACGCTGACCGAACCCGGCCGAAATTCGCCGTATCGCGATCGCAGCGTGGAAGAGAACCTCGACCTGTTTCAGCGCATGCGCGCCGGTGAGTTCGCGGACGGCAGCAAGACGCTTCGCGCGAAGATCGACATGGCGTCGGGCAACATCAACCTGCGCGACCCGGCGCTGTATCGCATCCGCAAGGTGCACCATCAGAACACCGGCGACGCGTGGCCCATCTACCCGATGTACGACTTCGCGCATTCGCTGTCCGATGCGCTGGAAGGCATCACCCATTCGCTCTGCACGCTGGAGTTCGAAGACCACCGCCCGCTGTACGACTGGTGCGTGGACAAGGTGGATCTCGCGAACGACCCCGAACTGTGGGAGCCGCTGCTGAAGGCCGGCCTGCCGACCTCGCCGAGCAAGCCTCGGCAGATCGAGTTCTCCCGCGGGAACCTCAACTACACCGTCATGAGCAAACGCAAGCTCATCACGCTGGTGGCCGAAAACCTCGTGGACGGCTGGGACGATCCGCGCATGCCCACCATTGCTGGCGTCCGTCGGCGCGGCTTCACGCCCGCCGGCATTCGCCTGTTCTGGGAGCGCATCGGCGTCAGCAAGCAGAACAGCACTATCGACATGAGCGTGCTCGAGGGCGCCGTGCGCGAAGACCTCGACGGCACGGCGCCGCGCCGCCTCGCCGTGATCGATCCGCTGAAGATGGTGATCACGAATCTCGACGAGGGCCATGCCGAGTCGCTGACGTTCCCGAACCATCCCAAGGACGAGTCGTTCGGCACGCGCAATGTGCCCTTCTCGCGCGAACTGTGGATCGAGCGCGAAGACTTCGCCGAGGTGCCGCCGAAGGGCTTCCATCGCCTGAAGCCGGAGGGCGAGGTACGCCTGCGCGGCGTCGGCATCGTGCGCTGCGACGAGGTGGTGAAGGACGCCGATGGCCAGGTGCTGGAACTGCGTTGCACGCTCGATCCGGAGACCCGCACGGGCATGCCGGGCGCAGACCGCAAGGTGAAGGGCACCATCCATTGGGTGAGCGCGCGCGACGCGGTGCCGGCGATCGTGCGTCTGTATGACCGGCTGTTCGACGTTACCGATCCGGACGACGACAGCGACGGTAAGACATACAAGGACCACATCAACCCGCACTCGCGCCGCATCGTCCACGGTTATGTCGAGCCGGCCGCCGCGGCGGCGGTGCACGAAGACCGCATACAGTTCGAGCGCCTGGGGTACTTCGTGGCCGACATGCACGACCACACGCACGCCGTGCCCGTCTTCAACCGCGTGGTGACCCTGCGCGATTCCTGGGCGAAGCAGGCCTGATGCTGTACGCGCAGGTGCATCTCACCCTTCCCGCCTGGGTGCACGAGGCGGTGAACACGTCGGTGGATTACGCCGGCGACGACGCCAAGGTCGGCCTGGCCATCGAGTTGTCGCGGATCAATGTCGACCTCGGCACAGGCGGCCCGTTTGGCGCGGTGGTGTTCGACGGCAACGACCGCATCGTCTCCGTGGGCGTCAATCGCGTGGTGCCGCACAACTGTTCGGTGGCCCATGCCGAGATGATGGCGTACATGACCGCCCAGCAGCGCCTGCAGCGGTTCCGGCTCAACGAGGACGGCAACCGCTTCGTCCTCGCGAGCAGCTCGCAACCCTGCTGTCAGTGCTTCGGTGCCACCGTCTGGGCGGGCATCGACGCGTTGCTGATCGGCGCGCGTGCCGAGGACGTGGAGGAACTCACCCCTTTCGACGAAGGCCCCCTTCCGGAGCATTGGGTGAACGAACTGGAGCGCCGCGGCATCGCCGTGCGCCGCGACATTCGCCGCGACGAAGCGCGCGAGGTGCTGCGGCGCTACGGCGAATCGGGCGCGGCGTATTGAGCCCGGGCCGGCCCCGTTGAACCGCCGCTGGCGCGCGCTGCTGCCACTGGGCCTGCTGCTTTTGGGCGGCGTGGCCTTCTTCGCCAGCGGCGCGTTCGATCGCTTCGAACCGCACCGGCTGCTGGCCGACGAAGGACACCTGCGCACGACCATCGCGGCTCACCCGTTCATGGCGCGCTTGCTGTATTCGGCAACCCTGGCCGTGGCCATCGCCACCGGCGTACCGGGCACCATCGTGATCGTGCTGGCCGGCGGCCTCCTGTTCGGCGCGGTGCAAGGCACGGCACTTTCGTCGGTGTCGCTGGTACTCGGGTCGCTGGCGCTCTATCTCGCCAGCCGTTACGCGTTCGCCGCAGGCCGCCGGGCACCGCCGGAACTGGCGCAACGGCTGCGCGCGCGGTTCGCCGCCCATCCGGTGACCTACGCGCTCGCGCTGCGGTTCGTGCCCGTGGTGCCTCTCGGCGCCATGACCGTGGCCCTGGCATGGCTGCGTTGCCCGCTGTGGCTGTTCATCGGTGCCACCTGGCTCGGCGGCACCGTCTCGCTGTTCGTGGAGAGCTCCGTGGGGGCCGGAGTGGGCCAGACTTTCGCCGCGGGCCAGCCGGTCAGTGCGGCCGGACTGCTCGACCGGCGCATCCTGCTGCCACTGGCCGCCTTCGCCGTCCTGACGGTGCTGCCGCTGGCGGTGCGGACCCTGGCGGCGCGCCTGCGCCGCCGCACCTGACACCCGTCCTCGTCGATCTGCGCTAGGCTAATCCCCTCGCGCCGTCCGGGAAGGGCCGCGCCAGGGGAACCCGCAATGCGAGACGTATCAACTCCATGGTTGGAAAAGGTCTGGCGACGCACTTCGCTCGTGCAGCGCCTGACCTGTGTCGCTCTCGTGCCGACCGCCATCAGCGCCGTGCTCCTGGTCACCCTGCTCACGCGGCACCAGATGGACACCCTGCACGAGATGGGCCGCTCCACGGCCGACGCCATCGCACAGCAGGCCGCCACCGTTTCCGGCGATGCGCTGCGGACCGGCGAACGGCGCGAATTGGGCCGGATCGCCCAATCCATCGTGCAGTTGCCGCAGGTATCGCGCGTGCGCATCAGCGACCGCGACGGCGAAATCGTCGCCGACCGCGTGAACGGCTCCATCGCCGGCGGCGACGACGACAGCCTCACGGTCGCCCGCGAGATCCTCGACCCGCTCACGCGCCGCGCAGTCGGTTCGGTGATCGTGGACGTGAGCGTCGAAGATGCCGTCGCCGCGCAGCGCGCGAGCGTGCACAACGCACTGGTGTGGCTGACGCTGAGCCTGCTCATCGCGGTGATGATCGGCTGGTCCACGGCGCGCTGGCTGAGCGCGCCTTTGCGCAACCTCGCCATCGCGGTACGCCAGCTCGGCCTCGGCGACCGCACGGTGGTCGTCCCGGTGACCGACGACACGGAGATCGGCGACCTGCAGCGCGGCTTCAATGGTGCCGCCTCCAAATTGCTCCATGCGCAGATCGGCATGGAGCGCGAGATCGCTTCGGCGACCGACGAACTGGCACGCAAGAACGCGGCACTGGAGGCGGCCAGCGTCGCGAAGGCGCGTTTCCTCGCGGCGGCCTCGCACGACCTGCGCCAGCCGCTTTATGCGCTGACGCTGTTCTCGTCCGGGCTCGCGGTGGACGAATACGATCCGGTACGGCTGAACCGCATCGCGCACATCCAGGAATGCGTCGAGTCGCTCGACCACCTCTTCGGCGAATTGCTCGACCTTTCCCGGCTCGAGACAGGCGCCATGCCCGCAGTGGTGCGCGAGGTACCGCTGGACGAGGTGTTCGAGGAGGTGAGCGTCAACTTCCGCATGGTGGCGGAGCAGCACGACCTGCGCCTCGTGGTCCGCACCACGCGACTGTGGGTGCGTGCGGACCGCACCATGCTCGCCCGCATCCTCAACAACCTGGTGAGCAACGCGCTGCGCTACACACGTACCGGCGGAGTGCTGGTGGGTGCACGGCGGCAGTTGGACGGCACGGTGCGCGTCGACGTGTGGGACACCGGCCTCGGTATCGCCAAGGAACACCTCCAGCACATCTTCGACGAGTTCTACCGTGTGGAGGGAGGGCCGGATACCGGCCGCCCGGAAGGCACGCGCCGCGGCCTGGGGCTCGGCCTTTCCACCGTGCAGAAGCTTGCCGGCCTGCTGGGCACCCGCGCCTCGGTGCGCTCCCGACCCGGAAGGGGCACGCTCTTCTCGATCGTGCTGCCGGAAGCGCAGCCGGGCGCGATGGAAACCGTGCCGACGCCTGCGCCGGACCCGGCCATTCCGCGCGATATCGTGGGCATGCGTGTCCTCGTGATCGACGATGAGCCCACCATCCTTGCCGGCATCAGTTACCTCCTCGGCAGCTGGGGCTGCGAGGTGGTAACGGCCGAGGACGCCCAGCAGGCCATGGAGGCCGTGCACCAGTGGATGCAACCGCCGGACATCGTCATATCCGACCTGCGCCTTCGCGAGGGCACTGGCCTGGACGTGATCGCGCAACTCGACCGCTACTACCGGCGCCGCCCCGGCGACCCGCCGCCGTTCGCACGCGTACTGATAACGGGCGAAACGCGCGGCGAATTCCTCCACCACGTCGATCAGACCGATACCCGGGTGCTGTTCAAGCCGGTTTCGCCGGAACGCCTGCATGAGGTAATGGTTTCTGCCTGGACTGTCCATCGGGCAGCCGTCTGAGCCGGATGGCCGGCTTGCCGACGGGAGCCGGGAGGACTATGGTCCGCTCCATGGGGTGGCTCGCAAGCCTTGGCGGGCGGAGGATGGGCATGCGTGTACTGATCGCTGACGATCATCGGCTGATCATCGAGGGCGTGAAGCTCAAGCTTCGCGAGCTGGACAAAGACGTCGAGTTCGTCGAAGCCGAAACGATCAAGGATCTCCACAGGCGGCTGGAGGAGACGCCGCTGCCGGACGTCGCCCTGATCGACATGGCCATGCCGGGAGCCGATGGCGTCGAACACATCAAGTTCGCGGTGAAGGCACTGGGCGCATCGGCCGACGACGGCGATTCGCGTGGCCGCCCGGTCATCGTGCTTTCCGGCACGGAAGACCCATCCGCCATCCGCCATGTGCTCGATCTGGGCGTGCAGGGCTACATCCCGAAATCCTCGCCTCCGGACGTCATTCTCAATGCCGTGCGGCTCGTGATCGGGGGCGGAATCTACGTGCCGCCCGAGGCGATGAAGTCGGCTGCCGCCACCGTGACGCCCACCTTCGCGCTGTCGCAGGGCAACGACGGGCTCACGACGAAGGAACGTCTGGCCACGGTGCTCACCGACCGCCAGATCGACGTCCTGAAGCTGCTGGCGAAGGGGCGCCCGAACAAGCTCATCGCGCGCGAACTGCAGATCAGCGAGGGCACGGTCAAGATCCATCTGGCCGCGATCTTCCGTGCCCTGCATGTGCGGAACCGGCTCGAGGCGCTGGTCGCCGCGCAACACCTCGGCGACTGACGATGCGCGCGTGGCTGGCCTCATGGCTGGTCTGCTTACTCGCCGCCGCGCCCGTCGCGGCCGCGTCGCAGGGCGACATCGATCCGGCCGCTCCGCTCACATTCGGCATCCTTCCCATCGGCGGCCCCGCGGAGTCGCTGGAAGCGTGGCGTCCGATGCTCGACGATCTGCACAAGGCGATCGGCCGGCCGGTACGTGCAGTGTCCGTCACGACCTACGAGGGCATCGCCCAGGCGATCAGCGAACAGCGGGTCGACATCGCCTTCCTTTCCGGGCGGCTTGCACTGGATGCGGTCACGCAACAGAACATGCAGGTGATCGGGCGCCTGACCCGCGGCGACGGTTCGCGCGGCTACCGCGCCGTGCTGATAGTGGCCGCGGATTCGCGACTGCGCAGCCTCGACCAACTTTTCGCGCGGCCCGGCAAATGGCGCTATGCACGCGGCGAGGCGCTTTCCGTTTCCGGTTATCTGGTGCCGGAGACGCAACTTTTCGCCGCACGGGGCGTGGACTCGGACACGTTCTTCGCCAGCGTGCACGTGGACAACCACCAGAACAACGCACTGGCGGTGAGCAACGGCGAGGTGGACGTCGCCACCAACAACACCGCCGACCTCGAACGTTTCCAGCAGCACTTTCCCGAGCAGTACACCCGACTGCGCATCCTCTGGACCTCGTCGATCATTCCGCACGCGGTGATCGTCATCCGCAACGATCTGCCACAGCCTCTGCGCGCGCAGGTCGCTGCCTTCGTCACCGGGTATGGCAAGGGCAAGGACGGCGCACGGGAGGAGGCCAACCTCAAGCGTATCCACGACATCAGCGGGTTCGCTCCGGCCGACAATGCCGACCTGATTCCCTTCGCGGACATCGAATACGCCCTCGAACAGCGGCGTGCCACCAGTGCGCAATGGGTGAGCGAGGCGGCCCGCGATGCGCGGTTCCGCAAGATCCGCGGCGACCACGACAACCTGATCGCGCTGCTGCGCGGAAAGTGATAGGCCGAACGATATAGGCCGCCGGGGTTAGCTCCCCTTGTCTATCGCACGCTTCCGCGACCTTGCATAAATTCTGTCATGAAACCCAGTGCCACAAGGCCCCCCATGACCGTGTCGCCGCGATCGCCAGGAAGGCCTGCATCCCTTCGCCGACAGTTGATCCTCAAGGGTCTGCTGCCCACAACGGTCGCTGCGCTCGCCATGGCCGGCACTCTCGGCGTGCTGCACATGCGCGCCGCGGATGCGGAGGCGCACGCCGCGGCGCGCATACAGGCCGCGCGCATCGCCGCCGCGATGGCCGACGCGAACAACGACGACGCCATCCGCGACGCGCTCAGTCGCGCCCTGCTACGCACTGCGCCGACGCAACGGGCGATCCTGCACCGCGACCTCGCCGGCGACATCGCGGTGGACAGCGGGCGGCGCCTGGCGACGGACAGCCAGATACGCACTTGGACGAGCACCGATGGCGGCGAACTGGAAACCGTGAGCGATGCGTCTGCGCTACACGAACGGCATCTCGCGGGCTTCGTGATGACCCTCCTTCTCTGTGGCGGCATCGTCTGGCTCTTCGCCATCGCACGGAGGGGGCTGGAGAAGGACATCGTGGCGCCCATGGAGAACGTGAGGACGCGGATCGACCGCTTCCTCCATCCGCGCGGCGCTCCGGTACCGGTGGGCGACGACGTACTACCTGCGATTGACGCTTTGCTCGACGAACTGGTGGACCTGCGCACCCGACATGATGCAGCCATGGCCGATGCGCTACGTCAGCGCCTGCAGGACATCGCCAGGCACACGCGGTTCGTCGAACAGGTGGGAGATCACTTCCGCCAGCCACTCCAGGCCCTGGCCCTGTTCGTCGCCGGCATGCAGCCCGGCGACGACCTCCGCCAGCGTGCGGTGCTCGGCCAGATGCGCAGCAGCCTCACCCGCCTCAACGAATTGCTCGACGCACTGCTCGAAATGGCGAGGTTCGATGCGGGCGCGGTGGAACCCGCGGCGGTCGACGTCATCGCCTCCGATCTCTACGTGCGCGGGCGCTCCGCCATCGAAGCGGATGCGGCGCGACTCGGTGTGGACGTGCGCTGGCGCGGCGGCCGCCTCCCGCTGCACATCGACCCGGTCCTGTTCGGCGAACTGCTGCACAAGCTGGTTTCCAACGCGGTGCTCAGTACACCGCACGGTCGCGTGCTGGTCGCCGTCCGACGGCGCGGCAGTGCCATGCGGTTGGAAGTACGCGACAACGGCATGGGCCTCGATCCCGGGGCGCAGGCACGCGTGTTCGAAGACTTCACCCGCTTGCCGGGACACCCCGGCTACGGGCTGGCGCTGGCCGTCGCCCGCCGCATTGTCGACACCATGGGCGGCCGCATCGGCGTGCGTTCCAGCCCGGGGCGCGGCACCCTGTTCTGGGCGGAGTTCGAGGGCGCGGCGGTGCTACCCGCGGCGAACCCCACGGCGGAACTGCACTGGCATCCAGCCTGGTAGAAGGGGTTACGCGGTCCCCTGTCATGCACGCCTGGACCGGCGTATCGTTGCCGGCAGACGGAACCTGCCCTGAGGAAGACGACCGTGGCGAGCATCAACTGGTCGGATACGGCGCCCATCGTGGCGTTCGCCGGCGTGTTCGCCGGCGCGATCGGGCTGCCCGTTCCCGCCATGCCCACGCTCATCGTGGTCGGCAGCACCCTCGTTGCGGCCCGCGACCCGCTCCTCATCATCGGCACCTTCATGGCGGCGCTGGCGGGGGCCTTCTTGGGTGATGCCGCGTGGTTCCTCACCGGCCGCCGCTTCGGATACCGCGTGCTGGACGGTCTTTGCCGCATTTCGCTTTCGCCCGACACCTGCGTGCGGCGGGCGAGCGGCTTCTTCGAAAAGCGCGGGGTGAAACTCCTCCTGGTGTCCCGCTTTATCCCCGGGCTGTCGCTGGTGGCCATTCCCATCGCCGGCGCTGGCGACACGCGCTTCTCCCGCTTCACGCTTTACGACCTGCTCGGCGCCGCCCTCTGGATCGTCGTCGGGTTGTCCGCAGGCATGCTGTTCTACCGGCAGATCGACGCGGTGCTCGCCCTGCTGCGGCAGTTCGGCATCGGCATGTTCGCCGTGGCCGCGATCGGACTCGCGCTGTGGATCGCCTTCCGCTACGCCCGACGCGCACTGCTGCTCGCGCGGCTTCGCAAGAGCCGGATCTCCGTCGACGAGTTGGCCCGCCTGCTCGCCAACGAACCGGGTGCGCTCATCGTCGACGTACGCTCGGCAATCAGCCGCCGCGACGACCCGTACGTGATCCCCGGCTCCCGGCTTTTCGACCTCGCCACCGCGGACCGGGAACTCGCCACCCTCCCCCGGCACAGTGCCCTGGTGATCTACTGCTCGTGCCCGAACGAGGTGTCGGCCGCCAAGGTGGCGGAGCGCCTGAGCAAGCTGGGGTTCTCGAACGTCCGTCCCCTCACTGGTGGTCTCGGCGCCTGGCGCGAGGCGGGCCGCGACGTCGAGGCGATCGCCCTCACCACCTGAAGCGGACGCCCTTTCGGGTTGTGTCGCCCGCCGCGGCCTCGTAAACTTGCCGGTTCTCGCGTTTGGGTCGTTAGCTCAGTCGGTAGAGCAGCGGACTTTTAATCCGTAGGTCGACGGTTCGAATCCGTCACGACCCACCATTCGCTCTCGATTGAGCGCTTCTCAGCCGAAGAAGCATAGCGATCGTTCGTACGGCGGGCGCGGTCGAGGCATATATTGCGAGCCTCTACAAAGGATGGCCGCGGACGATCATGGAGACGATCTACAGCGCGTACGGTGGCGCGCATGGGCAAGCTGGCCGCGCCCGGTCACGTTATGCCGGCGAGCGCCGCGAAGCGGACCTGGACTGGTACCTTTTCGGTAAACGCCCCTACGATCCTGTTCTGCGGCGATTCCTCATTCCAGACGCCATGAGTCCCTTCGATGCCGGCGGCGTCAATCGTTACGCCTATTGCGGTGGCGACCCGATCAATCGGATCGATCCGTCCGGACATGTGTGGGAAAACCCGTGGAGTAAATTGCGCGACCCGCTGCTCGCAATCGCCGAGTCCGTCCTGGCGACCCCCACCACTCGCTCCGGCATGTCGGCTACACCCGTCGTGACAGCCCATACCGCCGCAGCATCCATGGACGTGGCGAGGGTTTCGTCCGGCATCCCTTCCGGCTCCCTGGCCACTCCCGCGGTTCCCGGCGACGTGGTGCTCGGGCAGCTTGCGCCCGGTCCGAGCACTTCGCGGGCGCGGGGGGACGCGCATCCTCCCGCGGAAGAGCGAAGGACGGACGAACTCTTGCCCGCCAGGACAATCGTTCGAGACATGGAACGTCCCCGAGTCACCGATAGGGTCGGAAGGTGGACCAAGTACGCGTCCACCTGGTCCACGGGTGCGAGGTCTGTCTGGGCAACCGACACAGCCTTGGACGAGACGGGCGCTATGGACCTCGTGCTGAGATTGGCACGCCCGCCGCTGCGGCCGAGCAATAGGATCAAGAAGCTTTGGCTATACACGGGTTACGAGGGTAGGCGCGGCGGGCAAAACTGGCACCCTGATTTTCATACGCCAATCATTGCGGGCCCGGGGTATGCCGAACTCGCGCGAAGGCACGAGGTTACCGCTGGGGAATCGGTCGGCATCAAAGTTCAGATCGTTGATATGCAATTTACCCATCAGGATCTGATGACCCAGAAGCTGAAACGCTCTGGTGTGCACATCGTCGGTATCAGTTACGGTCTGATGGACCCCGCGGTCAGGAGGGCTTTGAATCTCGACGTCGACTCGCTATCGACGTCGTGACCGGAGTAGGCGGCTTCGCGACGAATGCCAGATCGGCGCTCTGAGCGAGCGCTACCGTACGCGGTGGCCCTCACAACCGCACGCGCAACACGCGAGAAAACTGCCAGCGGTCCCTCTCGGCCTTTGCGGCGACAGCATAAGTCACCAGAATGTCGCGGCCGCGATTCGCTGCCAGCCACGCGTCCGGAATGCGGAGCGCGAGCACGTCTTTGGACACGAGGTCCGTCCGGGGCAGGTCGAGCGTGGTCGCGCCCTCCAACCGCACGTTCGCGTGGTAGCCGACATCCATGGCCGGGAAGCGGACTAGCACCTGCGTGTGGTCCCGGCTCAGCGAAGGCGCCGGGAGTTCGAGGGGTTGTGCCTCCACATCCACGGTAGACGTCCGGGATATCAGTACATCGCCATCGCTCGTCCTGGCAGTGAAGACGATGCGCACCGTACTGCCTATGGCATCGATCACCTCTGCCCGGGGAACAGGTACGCGCAGAGGCGATACCGCCGCGACGTTGGCGGGCGGTGCGACGTACGTGTGGGACGGCCCCACCCACGTCACCGTGACGCTCTGCCCGGCCGCCATGCCTTCATATGCCGGCACCACGACGGTCAAGTGATCCGCACGGTAGAAATCGGCGATGAGAAGTTTGCTTCCGCTGTCGCCGGACGCCTCGCTTATCGTCGGCACGTCCTGGGCGACGGCTGCCGGTACTCCGACCGCCTGATCCTGTGAGCGAAACACAAATACGGCATCGGCCGCCGGTGACGAAGGCAAGGCGATCCTGACGATCGGCAAAACGATGCCTGTCTCCCTGAAGTAGTCGCGCTGGTCGTGCTGAGCACCGGCCAGCCCGTCTCCGCTGTAGAAGAATGCTTCGATCGGAAGGTCGGCGGGTATACCGGCCTTCCATGTCTCGATCCGCAGTTCGTTTTCGGGATTGGCGCCCTGGAACGAGGGCGCGTACTTCATGGCCTTGACGCTTTCGAGGAAGGCGCTGGCGCTGTCTTCACCCGTGACGTCGAAGCCACACTGGGTGAACTTTCCATTGGCGCCAGCCACTCGCGTGAACGACGACCGCCAGCCTTCGGCTTTTCTTATTCCCTGTTTCTGGCAGGGGGCGCTCTTGGCCGGATAGGTGTCATAGGCGCCGCATCCGCGCTCGTCCCGCCGGTATGTCGATGCGTCGACCGGAAACGAGCAAAGCACCGCCGGCTTCACCTTGCCTTGCGTCGACAGATAGGGTTCGAAAATGAATCCGTTCTGGTACCCGAGCGCGAAGGCGTTGAACTCGGCGTCCTTCCTCAGGAAGGAGAACGAAACGGCTCCGGTTTTCTCGGCGTTCGGGCTGGGGTCCCACGAGTGGTAGGCGGTAGACGCCTTGGTCCCACGGAGAAGCACGCCGGAACAGAGAAACGCCGGGAGCGCCGGCCCGCCACAATCCCCTCGCGTGTCCTCGTAACGCGTTCGCAGCACCTGCGCGATGCTCTCCGGACTGGCCTGCATCGCGGCGTCTTGCGACGCATATGCCGCGCTACCCAGCAAGAACGCGCCGGTCGCCGCTGCGCCGAAGTTCCTGAGCCATCCGTCCATGGCGACCACCCGCTTCCTGCGACCTGCCGCAACTTTCTGCCCGACGCTTACGCCGTGCAATAAGCCGGAAGCTGTAAGGATCGGAGGCCTCTTTTCGGCACCGGTGCGCCCGATGCCCTACGTCACGCGCCGTACGAGGGCAGTCGCGCCTCAGGCGTAACGGGTCGGATCCGTCACACCGGCCTTGGCGAAGCCTTCCGCGCGCAGACGGCAGGCATCGCAATGGCCGCACGCGCGGCCATTGGCGTCGGCCTGGTAGCAGCTGACGGTTTCCGCGAAATCGACGCCGAGGCGCATGCCTTCGCGCACGATGTCGCCCTTGCCCATCTGCATCAGGGGTGCATGGATGCGAATGCCGGCACCTTCGACACCGGCCTTGGTCGCGACATTGGCGAGCGACTGGAACGCCTCGATGAAAGCGGGGCGGCAGTCCGGATAGCCCGAGTAGTCCACGGCGTTGACGCCGCAGAAGATGTCGTTGGAGCCGAGCACTTCCGCCCATCCGAGCGCGATCGACAGCATGATGGTGTTGCGCGCCGGCACGTACGTGACGGGGATGCCTTCGCCGCCGTCTTCGGGAACATCGATGTCGGCGGTGAGAGCCGAGCCACCGATGCTGCGCAGGTCGACGTGCACGGTCTTGTGCACCACCGCACCGAGCATCGTCGCCACGCGTTCGGAGGCTTCCAGTTCGGAACTGTGCCGCTGCCCGTACGCGACACTGAGCGCATAGACCTCGAAGCCCTGCTCGCGCGCCATGGCGATGGTGACGGCGGAATCCATGCCGCCCGATACGAGGATGACAGCCTTGCGGGGGGCGTTCGTGACGTTCATGCGTATACCTTCGAATCAATGACCGGCGGCGTCGTTCCACAGCAGCTTGTGCAGCTGGAGCTGGAAGCGCACGGGAAGACGTTCGGCAAGGATCCACTCGGCGAGCTCGCGCGGCTCGACCTTGGACCACACCGGCGAGAACAGCACCATGGCCTTGCCGTCGAGCGCATGCTCACGCACGACGTCGCGCGACCACTCGAAATCGGCGCGGCTGGCGATCACGAACTTCACCTGGTCGTGCCGCAGCAGGTGGTCGAGATTGCTCCACAGGTTGCGACCGCTCTCGCCGGAATCCGGCGCCTTCAAATCCATGACCTTGCGCACGCGGGGGTCGACCTGCGACACATCCAGCGCGCCGGATGTTTCGAGCGACACCTCGTAGCCCGCGTCGCACAGCCTGCGCAGAAGGATGAGGCAGCGCTTCTGCGCCAGAGGCTCGCCGCCGGTGACACAGACATGGCGGGCACCGTGCCTCGCGACCTCCGCGAGGATCGCGTCGATGTCGTGCCATTGGCCGCCGTGAAATGAGTACTCCGTGTCGCACCACACGCAGCGCAGGGGGCAGCCGGTCAGACGAACGAAAACGGTGGGCCAGCCGATGGCATCGGCCTCGCCTTGCACGGAGTGGAAAATCTCGGTGATGCGCAGCCGCTCCCGGACGGGCGGGGCCGGCGAGACATCCGCCGGCGTTGCGGTGCTGCCGTTCATGGGATCAGTTGGCCGTCTGGCGCTGCAGGCGACGCAGGCGTTCCTGTGCGAGGCCCGCGGCCTTCGTGCCCGGATACTTGGCGGTGACCTGCTTGAGCGTGGCGACGGCGGCGTCCTGTTGCTTCAACTCGATCTGGCAGTAGCCGACCTTGAGGAGACCGTCGGACACCTTGTCGCTCTGCGGATACTGCTTCACGAGGCGCTGGAAGGCTTCAATGGCCACCGGGTAGTTCATGGTGACGTAGTACGACTCGCCCAGCCAGTAGTAGGCGTTCGGGGCCAGCGGGCTGTCGGGATACTTGACGAGGAAGTCGCGAAAACCGCGCGAGGCGCTGACGTAGTCGCCGGCCCGCAGCGACTTGAACGCCGCGTCGTAGGCAGCCTGCTGATCGGCGTCGGCATGGGCGGGCGCTGCGCCGGCAGGCGCCTGGGCCGGTGCCGCCGCGCCTGCCGACGCGGGCTGCGCAGCCGCCGGAGCGGCCGAAGGAGCGGAAGGGCTGGGCGCGGTGGCAGGAGCTGCGGGCGACGACTGGCCCTGCGACGCCCCACCCTTCTCCATGCGGCCCAGCCGCGAATCGAGGTCCGCGTACTGTGCCTTCTGGGAATCCTGGAGTTGCTGGTTCTGGTGTTGCAGTTCCTCGATCTGGCCCTGCAGCTGTGCCAGCTGCTGCTGCAGATCGTTGACCTGATTGACCAGCGACGTATTGCCGGCCTGCTGCTGCGACTGCTGCTCCAGCCGCGACACACGGTCGGCGAGGCTGAGGCGGGTGTCCTGGGCGGCGGCAGGCAACGCAAAAAGCGTGGCGGACGCAATCGCGCCCGCCACGCCAAGCCTGGCCATGATGCTGGTAGCCAGAGTCTTCTTCATTACTTACTTCGCGGTGTACACGATCTCGACGCGACGGTTCTTGGCCCAGCAGTCTTCGTTGTGCTCACGGCAGGTCGGCTTCTCCTTGCCGTAGCTGGTCACGTTGATCTGGCCGGCCGAACCGCCAGCGGCCTGGAGGGCGCTGGAGACGGCATTGCCGCGGCGCTCGCCGAGGCCCAGGTTGTACTCGCGGGTGCCGCGCTCGTCGGTGTTACCCTCGAGGGTCATGGCCGACTGCGGACGGTCCTGCAGGTACTTGGCGTGGCAAGCGATGATCTGCTGGAACTCCGGCTTGACGTCGTTCTTGTCGAAGTCGAAGTACACGACGCGCTGACGCAGGCATGCGTCGGTGTCGAGATCGGACGGCTGGTACTTGCCGTCGCTGGTCGGGGCCTGGGTCTGGGCGACCGGCTGCTGTTCCGGCATGGGAGCCGGCTTGGTGTTCTTCTTCGAGCACGCGGCGGCGCCAACGCAGAGCAGGGCAGCCAGGGTGACGGTAACGGTCTTATTCATGGGACGTTCCTTCAACAGTTGAGTTCCGACAGTCGGTTTTCGGTTTCGGGACAGGCACCGCCGGTTGTCCGGCTGTTTTTCTACTTACATCTACGCCGACGGGGCGCTGTCCCGCACCCGGCGTCTTCGCTCCGGCGGACGCCCTTGGGCGCCCGCCGGAAAACCTTTGGACCGCGGAAAAGGCGCGGCCACGCCGCGCCCTTCCCTGGACGTTGCCGATGTCGCCGCCCGGCAGGGCGCGCCATCAGCGCTGTCGATAGGGTCCCCAGGACGGCTCACGCACGTCGCCGTCGGACAGGACGAGACGCTGACGCACGAGGCCATCGGCTGAAACCGCATACAGGACGCCGCGCGTACCCTGCGATGCCGCATAGAGCAGCATGCTGGCATTGGGCGCGAAGCTGGGCGAATCGTCCACGTTACCCGGGGAAACGAAACGCACCTGGCCACCCAGACTACGGTCCATGATGGCAATACGATACACGTTCCCGTTGCCCTGCACCATCGCAATCTGCTTGCCGTCGTAGCTCACCGAGGCGCTGGCGTTGAAGCCGCCCTGGAAGGTGAGCCGCTGGGCGGCGCCGCCCGAGGCCGACATCTGGTAGAGCTGCGGCTTACCCGAGCGGTCGGAGGTGAAGATGATGCTCTGACCGTCCGGGGTGAAGGTGGGTTCGGTGTCGATGGCGAAGTTGTTGGTCAACCGGGTTTCCGTCCGGCTGGCGACGTCGATCACGAAGATTTCCGGATTGCCCACGTACGAGAGGCTGACGGCCAGCTTGCTGCCGTCCGGCGACCACGACGGGGCGCTGTTGATGCCGCGCGGGTGCGAGGCGATCAGGCTGCGCGAACCCGTGGAAATGTTCTGCACGTACACCTGCGAGTTGCCGCTCTCGAAGGAGACATAGGCGATCTTGCTGCCGTCCGGCGACCAGGCGGGACCGAGCAGCGACTCGCGCGAGCGGGCCACGACCTGCGGGTTGTAACCGTCCGAATCGGCCACGATCAGGGAATAGGTGGTGTTGTTGCCCACGCCGACCGCGGTGATGTAGGCGATGCGGGTCCAGAAGGCGCCGCGCACGCCGGTGATCTTTTCGTAGATCTGGTCGGCGATCTGGTGCGCCACGCCGCGGAGGTCGCCCGCCGGAGCGGTGAACGACTGGGCGAGCAGGCTCTGCTGGCGGTTTATGTCCCACAGCTCGTACTCGACCTTGAGCATGCCGCCGCCGGCGTCGCTGATGCGGCCGATGGTCAGGTAGTCCTGCTTGAGCAGGCGCCACGTGGCGAACTTGACGTCCGAGCCCTGCGACGGGGTCTCGACGATGTCGTTCTTGTCCAGCGAGCGGAACTTGCCCGAGCGGTTGAAGTCGGCCCGGATGACGTCGGCGACGTCGGTCGGAAGCGGCGCGCCGCCAGCTTGGGCGAAAGGCACGACGGCGATGGGAATGGCCGTTTTCAGCCCACCGACGATTTCCACGTTGAGCGACTGGGCGGCGGCCGGGCCTGCCACGAGGGCGGCCAGCGCGGCCAGGAGGAGGACGAGACGGGAAAGCGTTCTGCGCATGGGCGGATTCATTGCGACCTGGATGGTGGGACAGCGGCGAAATGTTAACGCGACGGCCACGTACTGAGTGACCCGAATCTGAACCGCCCTGCCCCGCCCGGGCACCTGGCCGAGGCGGGACGAGGGCGCTACATCATTGCGGCCTGAACGTGAACGTTAGGTTGCGCTGGAAGACGTCTTCGAAGCCCTGGTAAGGCAGCGGTTGGGCGCGCAGCACGGCGTTCTCGACCGAGGCCCGCCCGGCGGCGTCGTACGGGCAGCTGGAGTCGACCTTGGCACTGAGCACCTGCCCGCCCGGCACCTGCACGATGTGAACCACGCAGGACGTCGGCGGCATGCTGTCCGGACGGAGCCAGTTTTGCGTGACCGCGTTCTGGATGGCGGCCAGGTACTGGCCCAGCTTGCCCGTGTCGCGGCCATTCGTGCCCGACTGCCGCTGATCGGCCGGCGGCAGGTCCGGCAGGCCGTCGTCCTTGGCGTTCTGCAGGTCCTTCAGTTGCTGCTCGGCCTGCTTCTTCGTGGTGTCGGCCTTCTTCGTCTGGGCCTTCGCCGCGTCGAGCTGTTTGAAGATGTCGTCGATTTCCTTCTGCTTCTCTTTCTTCTTCTGCTCCTGCTCGGCGTCCAGCTCGGCCTGCCGCTGGCGCTGTTTCTCCTCTTGCAGGCGCTTGGCGTCCTCGGCCTTCTGCACGGCGTCGTCCACCACCTTTTCCTGGTCCTTCAGGTCGGGCTGCTTCGGCGGCGGCGGGAGGGTTTCCACCTTTGGCTTCTCCTGCGGGGGCGTCGGCGTCGGCACCACCGGAGGAGGCGGCGTGGTATCGGGCACCGGCTTGGCCTTCGTCGCCTTCGGCGGGGGGCTGCCAGTGGGACCCACCAGGGTCGCCTCGATGATCTGTCCAGGCAGTTCGAGGGGCGCCGGGCACTTCAACGGATTCCATTCGGCCGGCAGGCCGATCGCCTCGGCCCATTTCTCGTAGTCCGAGCACGGAATGACCGCGAGGCCCAGGAAGGCCACGATGCCGATGTGCAGGAGCGCGGCGAGGACGACCGCGCGCGGCGTGCCGTTACGGTTTTCCATTCTGCGCCGACTGGGGCTGGCTCATCAGGCCGATCTTGGAGACACCGGCCTCCTGCAGGATCGGGAGGATCGAATAGACCTTGCCGTAGCCGACGCGCTGGTCGCCGGCCACCAGGACCTGGAGTTCCGGGTTGGCGTCGTGGAAGGCGGTGACCTTCTTGCGGAATTCGTCCTCGCTGACCGGCTCGCGCTTCGCGCCGTTCGCCGTGAGGTAGATCTGCCCGGCCTCGTCGACGGACACCACGATCGGGTCCTTCTTGTCCTGCAGGGATTTGGCGTTGGTCTGCGGCAGCTGGATGTCCACGCCCAGGTTCATCATCGGCGTGGTGACCATGAAGATGATCAGAAGCACGAGCATCACGTCGATGTACGGCACGACGTTGATCTCGGATTTCAGCTTCCGCTTGTGCCTGCGGTAGGTAGTGCGCATGGCGTACGCTCCGCTCAGGCCGCGTCGTCGGAGTGGATCTGGCGCTGCAGTACGGAGGAGAACTCTTCCTGGAACACCTCATAACGCGACGCGATGCGCTCGACCTTGTTGGCGTAGCGGTTGTACGCCCAGACAGCTGGAATGGCCGCGAACAGGCCCATGGCGGTGGCGATCAGCGCCTCGGAAATGTGCGGCGCGACCACCGAGATGGTGACGTCCTTCATTTCGCCCAGGCCCTGGAAGGCCCCCATGATGCCCCAGACGGTGCCGAACAGGCCCACGTAGGGGCTGATCGAACCGACGTTGGCCAGGAACTCCAGGTTCTGCTCCAGCTTGCCGATCTCGCGGGTGCCGGCCACGCGCATGGCGCGCTCCGAGCCTTCGATGACCCGGTTCGGGTCGGTGACGCGGCGCTGGCGCTGGCGGGCGAATTCGCGGAAGCCGGCCTCGAAGACGTTCTCGATGCCGTGCTGTCCTTCGCGGTTGCCCACTTCGCGGAACAGGGCAGCGAGGTCGGCGCCCGACCAGAAGCGGTCCTCGAAGGTTTCGGCGTTGTCGTGGGCCGTTTTCAGCTGGCTGTACTTACGGATGATGATCACCCAGGACAGGAACGAGAACACCAGCAAGAGGAGCATCACCAGTTGTACGGGCAGGCTCGCTTCCGACACCAGCTTGAAAATGTTCAGTCCACCGTTCATCGCTTGAGGGCTCTCCGCCGGGTATCTGGCTATCAGGTAATGGGGAATTCGTTGGCAAACAGGCCCGTGGGGATCTGCGCCGGGCGCATCGTGTCGAGGTTGACGCACGCCACGCGCACCTGCGCGCGTACCAGTGCCGTATCCCCCCGCACGATCTCCTGACCGAACAGCATACTGGCTGAACGGCGTTCTTTGACGCTTACCGTGACCCGAAGTTCATCATCCAGACGGGCCGGGCGGTGGAAATCGAGGTGCATGTCGCGGACGACGAAGCCCAGCGAGGTCGACTCGCGCAGCGACATCTGGTCGATGCCCTGCGCGCGCATCCATTCCGTTCGCGCCCGCTCCAGGAAACGGACGTAATTCGCGTGGTAGACGACACCTCCGGCATCGGTGTCTTCCCAGTAGACGCGGACCGGCCAGCTGAAAACGCTCATGCCCCATCCGAGAAGAGGTCGGGCGTGGCCGCCTGGCGTGGCGGCGGGGTCAGCCCCAAGTGCCGCCAGGCCTTGGCCGAGGCCATGCGGCCTCGCGCGGTACGGATCAGGTAGCCCTGCTGGATGAGGTAGGGCTCCACCACGTCCTCCAGGGTGCCGCGATCCTCGCTGAGCGCGGCGGCCAGCGACTCCACCCCCACGGGCCCCCCGTCGAAGTTCTCGATGATGATGCCGAGGAGGCGGCGGTCGAGGTCGTCGAAGCCCTCCGCGTCCACCTTCAGCATGTCGGTGGCCGCACGGGCCAGCTCGTGGGTGATGCGGCCGTCGCCACGCACCTCCGCAAAATCGCGCACCCGGCGCAGCAGGCGATTGGCGATGCGCGGCGTGCCGCGCGAACGGCGGGCGATTTCCACCGCACCCTCGAATTCGCATTCGATGCCGAAGATGCGCGCCGCCCGGCGGACGATCGCCGTCAGTTCCTCGATGCTGTAGAACTCCAGGCGCTGGATGATGCCGAAGCGGTCGCGCAGCGGCCCGGTGAGGAGGCCCGCGCGGGTCGTCGCGCCGATCAGCGTGAAGGGCGGAAGATCGAGCTTGATGGACCGGGCAGCCGGCCCCTCGCCGATCATGATGTCGATCTGGAAGTCCTCCATCGCCGGATAGAGCACCTCCTCGACCACCGGCGACAGGCGATGAATCTCGTCCACGAAAAGGACGTCGTTGGCCTCGAGATTGGTGAGCAGCGCCGCGAGGTCGCCCGCCCGCTCCAGCACCGGCCCGGACGTGGACCGCACGCTCACCCCCAGCTCGTTCGCGATGACGTGCGAAAGCGTGGTCTTCCCGAGGCCGGGCGGCCCGAAGATGAGGGTATGGTCCAGCGCCCCGCCGCGTCGCCGTGCCGCTTCGATATAGATGGCCATCTGCTCGCGAACCGTCTGCTGGCCGAGGTACTCGGCCAGGCGCTTCGGTCGGATGCTTGCCTCCAGCGCCTCGTCGTCCATGGCGGCGGCGGAGGAAATGATGCGGTGTTCGGACATTTCCGCATTATGCGCTGTGAGTCGGTCGCTGCGCGACCTGGAGCGGTGAGTCGGCCACTTCGTGGCCTGTAAGTCGCGGGCTGCGCCCAGCTGTAAACCGTGAGTAGAAGCCCGCTTACGGTTTACAGGCCATAGCATGGCCGATTCATTGGCCAGCCTCAGATCTCCGCTGGCGCGCCCATCTCGCCCTGGCTAACCGCCAAGGCTGCGCGCCAGAGCCAGCAATGCCTCCTCATTGGATTTCACCGCAGCGGGGTCGAGTGGCTGCAAGTTCATGCGGAACACAGTGCTGTCGGTGACCCATGCCAGCGCCACCAATGCCTTACCGCGCCGCTCTCTCTTCGTCTGGATCGAGGCCGGGCTGCCGTGGACGTCGGTGTTGAGCCATTCCTGCACCATGGTGATGGAGCCACCGCTCTCGCGGTACTCCGACTCGTCCAACTGCACATATCCAAGTCCTGGCACCTCCCACGCCCGCGTAACGCCCGTCCAACGCCCATCTCGAAGCCCCCCGGCTGTTGTGGCTTCGACAAGAGGTGTCTTCTCGAGCATGGTGCCGCGCACGGAAATGGGCTCGTAACGCAGTTGCGGACGAATCGACTCCAACGACGGGTGCGGCGTGGCGGAGACTGCCCGTCGGCTTCGCCCCCCCGGCCGCAGGCCGGGAGAGCGAAGATTGGGGACCTCTCCCGCTCGGGTGACGTGAGCCCCCTTTGTCGCTTGATCTGCGAGCTCGCGCGCCGCCTGCCGCGCAGCGGAGCCCACAAAAGGCGATTGGTCGAGCGGAACGATGTGCAGCCCCGGAGATGCCGGCACCCTTGTCATGTCGATGCCGGCCGCCTTGGTTCCCTTGATCGACTCCCGCGACATATGAGCTTCGGCCGCAACGGAATCGACAGGGATCACCTCTTCAGCGCGTACGCCCATCGCGCTGCCGCTGCCGACCACGATGGATACTGCAAGGAATTTATAAACAATCCGTGTCATGTCACCACTCCGTCAAATTGCAGTCAGTTGCCAACGAATACTGGGTATCCAGCAAACGCAGGTCGTCGCCGAAGACATGGACTCCTCTAACAGTATTGCGCGTGGCGTCCCCAAGATCGCCGGCATAGGAGCGCCAAGTTACATTCAACGGAGCTTCGACTTCGTGACCCAGGACCGCACCGAACCCAACGTGGATGCTTCTGGTGTACATAAAGTGACTTCTGAAGTGCGGTCGGTCATATGTAATCGACTCGTTGACGGTTCCCGCTATGCAGTTCGCCCTGCTCAACCATTTCACACCGGCCTCCGCAGTGGGCGAACAGGCCAGCGACGCCAGCGGCAAGAGAAAAATCGTTCGTCGCATTTCAGCTCCTGAGCACGTCCTCGACTTGGACGTCCTCCAAACTAGAAACTCAACGAGAACGACAGCAGCGGGGCAATACGCCACTCAACGAAGGCGTATTTCTGCGTGTCAAAGGAGGCGTGGACTATATCGCGTGGCTTTCTCTTACGAGATTCGCCCAGCGCGGCGAGGGCTAGCGAATCATCGGCCTCGCGCGCGGGGCCCATGCCGTTTCCGGAATCCGGCAGGCACGACGGCGAGGCCGCTCATAGCGCTGTCCTCTCAGGGGGCGCAAGTCGCTGGGCCCCTGCCTTCGCAGGGGCGACAGACCTGTCAGATCTCGACCTGGGCTCCCAGTTCGATCAGACGGTTGCCCGGGATCTGGAAGAACGCCGTGGCCGGCATGGCATTGCGCGCCAGGAAGGCGAACAGCTTGTCGCGCCACAGGGCCATGCCCGGGCGGCGCGCGTCGGCAACGATGGTTTCGCGCGACAGGAAGAACGTCGTGTCCATCATGTCGAAGTCCAGACCCAGGGCGCCCGCACGCGACAAGGAGTTGGGAATGTTGGGATCCTCGGCGAAGCCGTACCGCAGTTGCAGGCCATAGAAGCCGCTGCCGTACTCGATGACCTCCATGCGCTCGTCGCTCTCCGCGACGGGCGTTTCGAGCATCTCCACCGTCAGCAGCACGTTGCGCTCGTGCAGCACCTTGTTGTGCTTCAGGTTGTGCAGCATTGCGTGCGGCACGGCGTTCTGGTTCGCGGTGAGGAACACCGCCGTGCCCGGAACGATCAGCGGGGGATGGTCGGCGATGTTGGCGACGAACGGTTCCAGCGCCAGGCCCGACTGCTTGATCTCGCGCACCACGAGGTCCCTGCCCCGGCGCCAGGTCGTCATCACCGTGAAGATGATCACGCCGAGCACCAGCGGGAACCAGCCGCCATGGGCGATCTTCAGCGCGTTCGCGCCGAAGAACGAAAGATCGGTGATCAGGAAGATGACGCCCACGGTGATCACCGCGGACCAGTGCCAATGCCAGCGCAGGCGCGCGACCACGAGGGCCAGCAGCGTCGTCATCGTCATGGTGCCCGTCACGGCGATGCCGTAGGCCGCGCCGAGATTGTCCGAAGAACGGAAGCCGAGCACGGCGAGGAACACCAGTACCAGCAACAGTCTGTTCACCCACGGCACGAAGATCTGCCCGGACATCTCGTGCGACGTGTGCACCACGGCCATGCGCGGCGAGTAACCGAGCGACATGGCCTCGCGGGTCATCGAGAACGCCCCGGATATGACCGCCTGCGAGGCGATGATCGCCGCCATGGTCGCCAACGCCACCATGGGATAGAGCCAATCTTCCGGCACCATGCGGTAGAACGGGTTCTCGATGGCGCCGCGGTCGTGCAGGAGCAACGCGCCCTGGCCGAAGTAGTTGATCAGCAGGGCCGGCAACACGAAGCCGAACCAGGCCAGCCGGATCGGACGCTTTCCGAAATGGCCCATGTCCGCGTACAGCGCCTCGGCGCCCGTGAGCGCCAGCACCACGCCACCGAGGGCAATGAACGACAACTTGCCGTGCTCGCGGAAGAAGGTCACCGCGTACCAGGGATTCAAAGCGACCAATACCTCGGGATGCGCCACGAGCTGGCGCAGGCCGAGGAAAGCCAGGACGAGGAACCACAGCACCATCACCGGCGCGAACGCCTTGCCGACGATGTTCGTACCATGCCGCTGCACGGCGAACAACACGAAAATGATGACCAGGCAGATCGGCAGCACGTAGGTGTCGAGCTGCGGCGCGGCGATTTCCAGACCTTCCACGGCGGAAAGGACCGAGATGGCGGGCGTGATCACGCC
>Ga0065165_1000107_pt1 | contig 139612 bp, 115 predicted proteins | sample AraplaMF_Cvi_mMF_FD_63813 | JGI IMG/M metagenome (GOLD analysis project Ga0065165, IMG submission 63813) | Arabidopsis root microbial communities from the University of North Carolina, USA - plate scrape MF_Cvi_mMF (version 2) (version 3) | ecosystem: Host-associated > Plants > Roots >... | reverse complement strand
CGCCGCCGCACAGCGTCAGCGTCTTGATGTTGTCCTCGGCCCGCGCCAGGCGACGGATCTCCTGGGTGACCTGGTCCGCCAGTTCCCGCGTGGGGCACAGCACCAGCGCCTGCACGGCAAAGCGGCGCGGGTTCAGGTTCGCGAGCAGGGGCAGCGTGAAGGCGGCGGTCTTGCCGCTCCCGGTCTTGGCCTGGGCAATGAGGTCGCGGCCGGCCAGCGACAGCGGCAGGCTGGCGGCCTGGATGGGCGTCATCGACACATAGCCCAGTTGCTGCAGGGTCGCCTGCATGGTGGGCGGCAGCGGCAGGCTGGCAAAGGAAGGGCCTTCGGCCACTGCCTGCGCAGTGGCGACAGCGGGCGAAGGCGCCGGCGCCATGGCGCCGGAGGGATCAGTGCGGGTCATGCGCAATTGTCGCGGCTTTCGGCGCCGCTGCCCCGGCCGCAGCGCCCAGGCCGGTGACATTTGCGGCAGACGGCTCCGGCGCGAGGCAACCCAGGGCCGACAGCGTCTGAGTCACGGCCTCGTCCCAGGGCGTATGGGGCACGCCGCCCTCTCCCAATGCTTCCACCAGGCGGATGCCGCGCATATGCAAAGGCGCGCGCCACAGGTAACGCATCTCCGACATCTCGCGACACAGCGGCACGAACCAGCTGGCCGCGGTGACGGCCCACCACGGGAAACGATGGATTCGCGGCTTCCGGCCCGTACTGCGCGCCACCACCTGCTGCACGGTGTTGACCATCCGGGTCCCATCGGCATCCCAGTGCCCTTCGAAGTGAAAGCTGGCGAAGGCCGGCCACTGGTGCCTGCGTTCGATCAGGCGCGTCATCGTCAGTGCAACATCAGGCAGGTAGGCCCACTGGTGCCCCACGCCCGTGGTGCCGGGCTGCCAGATGCGGCGCACCGGCTGACCACCCGTGAGAAGCCCTTGGGAGAACCAGCTGTTGGCCGCTCCGGGCCCAAAGAAGTCGCCCGCGCGCAGCACGATCACCTTGAAATCACCACGTTCCGCACCGGCGCGGAGCCTGCGCTCCATCTCGACGCGGATGGCGCCCTTGCGCGTCAGGGGCCGCTGGGGCGAGGACTCGGTCGGATGAGCGCCGGCATCCGGGCCGAAGTTGTAGACCGTGCCCGGCAGCACCACCGTTGCGCCTTGCTCGGCGGCGGCCGCCAGGGTGCTCTCCAGCATCGGCAGCACCAGTTCGTTCCAGCGGCGGTAGCCGGGCGGGTTGACCGCATGGACGATCACCGAGCAGCCCTGCGCGGCAAGGCGGACGTCCTCCTGGTGCATGGCGTCGCCCCGGATCCAGTGCAGCCCGTCCTGATGGGCGTCCGGGGTCTGGAGCCCCCTGCGCAGCGCCTTGACGTGCCAGCCGGCGTCTCGCAGCGCACGCGCCACCGCGCCGCCGACCCCGCCAGTGGCGCCAAGCACCAGTACCGATGGCTTGGAGGCCGACGGCGACGCTTGCGCCGGGCGGGCGTCCTTGGAGACAGGCGGGTGGGCCGGATCGACAGGAGAGTGAGGCAGGCCGAGGTCAGTCATGAGGAGCTCCGTCAAAGAGTGGATGAGCGCATTGTGTTGACGCGCAGGCCAGCCGAAAATTACCGATGACCTCCGAGCCGCTATACATTTATGCATGACCTCAACGATTGCCTGGGAGTGGTACCGCTCCTTCCTCGCGGTGCTGCGCCACGGCTCACTGTCCAAGGCAGCGCGCATGCTGGACCTGACCCAGCCCACCGTGGGCCGCCACATCGCCGCGCTTGAAGCGCAGGTCGGCCAGGCCCTGTTCATCCGAACGCCGGCCGGCTTGCTGCCCACGGACGCCGCGCAGGCCTTGAGGCCTTACGCCGAAGCCATGGACAGCACCGCCGCCGCCATGGAGCGCACCGCCCGCAGCCACGGCGATGGCGTTCAGGGCGTTGTCCGCGTGACCGCCAGCGAGGTGGTGGGCGTGGAAGTGCTGCCGCCACTGCTGGCCGACCTGCGCGAGCGGTATCCCAGCCTTGTGGTCGAGGTGGTGCTCAGCAACCAGGTGCAGGACCTGCTGCGCCGTGAGGCCGACATTGCGGTGCGCATGACGCCGCCGCGGCAGGAAGCGCTGGTGGCACGCCGCGTCGGTGTCATCGAGGTCGGCCTGCATGCCCATGAACGCTATCTGGCTCGCCGCGGCACGCCGGCCACGCTCAAGGCAGCGTCCGAACCTCCGCACACGCTCATTGGCTACGACCAGGCCGCTCCCTACATCCGTGAGCTGGTGCGTCGGTTTCCCGCACTGGAACGCGAGCGCTTTGGCTTGAGGACGGACAGCGACCTGGCACATCTGGCGCTCATCCGCGCAGGGGCAGGGCTTGGGCTCTGCCAGGTCGCGCTGGCGCGCCGCGACCCGTCGCTGCGTCGCGTGTTGCCCGAGGCCGTCAGCATTGCGCTGGAAACCTGGGTGACCCTGCACGAAGACCTGCGGCACAGCGCCCGGTGCCGGGCGGTGTTCGATGCCCTGGTGGCCGGACTGGAGCAGCACGTGGCCGCCGGCGCCGCATGAACGGCGACGGCACGTCGCGCCTCAGTCCGGCAATTGCAGCACCCCGTCCGGGTAGCGCGAGCAGAGGAAATCGACAAACGCCTTCACCTTCGGACTAGCCAGGCGCCGGGAAGTGTGCAGCACCCACAGCGCCACGTCCTTCCCTGCCACCGCACCCCACTGCACGAGCTCGCCGCGAGCCACCCGCTGCGCCACGGCCGACTCGGGCAGCATCGCCACGCCGGCGTCGGCGAGTACGGCGTCCCTGACCATCAGCAGGGAGGACAGCCGCAGCACCGCCTGCGGCTCCAGCGTCAGCCCGCTCTCCAGCGCCCAGGGCTCGCCGGCGCTGATGGCCGTGACCACGGCCTGGACACTCACTGCCGGCCCGGACGTTGATGTCGGCATGGGGATGGCTGGTGGGGCCACCACCACCAGGCGGTCGCGCGCGAAGCTTCGGCCCACCAGCGTGGTGTCCATGCGCGGATTGGGCCGGATGGCGACGTCGAAGCGCTCGTTCACCAGATCCACCAGCCGGTCTTCCGCCACGACCTCCACGGTGACCTCGGGATGGTGCCGCCGAAACTCCGCCGCCAGCCGCCCCATGGCCAGCTGCGAGAACAGCAGGGGCGCCGCCACGCGCAGCCGCCCGCGCACGGTGTCCGCTCCTTCACGCGCCGAGGCCAGGGCGTCCGCCACCTCCGCCATCGGCCCCTCCGCCCGACTGAGCAGCCGCTGCCCGGCCTCGGTCAACTCCAGGCCCTTGGCATTGCGCTCGATGAGGCGCACGCCCAGTTGCTCCTCCAGTTCGGCGACGCGCCGCGAGAGCGTCGCCTTGGATCGGCGGCCGGCCCGGCTGGCGCGGCCAAAACCGCCATGCGTGGCCACCAGGGTGAAGTCAGCCAAGGCGTTCAAGTCCAAGCTCGTTCCATTCATGAGACGGTGTGTCCACATTTTGGCGTCTGTGTTTATCTCGTGCAACACCCTATCGTTCACCCATCGCAACCACAGACCCCAAGGAGTTCTCCATGACCATCCTCGTTACCGGCGCCACTGGCACCATCGGTTCCCTCGTGATTCAAGGCCTGGCTCAGCGTGGCGCCAAGGTCAAGGCGCTTGTGCGCCAGGCCGGCAAGGCGGCACTGCCCCAGGGCGTGACGGAGGCTGTCGCCGACATGTCCGATGTCGCCGCCATGCGGGAGGCGCTGTCCGGTGTCCGCAGCCTCTTCCTGCTCAACGCCGTCACCCCGGCCGAAGTCACCCACGGGCTGCAGACCCTGGCCCTGGCCCGCGACATGGGCATCCAGCGCATCGTCTACCTCTCCGTCATCCATGCGGACCGCTTCACTGATGTGCCGCACTTCACCGGCAAATACACGGTGGAACGCATGATCGAGAGCCTGGATGTGCCGGCCACGGTGCTGCGTCCGGCGTATTTCATGCAGAACGAACGCCAGGTGCAGGCGGTGATCCAGGGCTATGGTGTCTACCCGATGCCGATCGGCGCAGCAGGTGTGGCAATGATCGATACGCGGGACATCGCCGACGTCGCCGTGGCAGAACTGCTGCGACGCGATGCTTCGCCCGAGCCGCTGCCGCGCGTGACGATGGACCTGGGCGGGCCGGAGCTGTTTACCGGCGAGTCGGCGGCGGCGGCGTGGAGTCGCGCCCTGGGCCGGGAGGTCCGTTACGGCGGCGACGACCTGCAGGCGTTCGAAGCGCAACTGGCCCAGTATGGCCCGGGCTGGATGGCCTACGACATGCGGCTCATGATGCAACGCATCCAGCAGCACGGCATGAAGCCGGCGGCTGGCACGGCCGAACGCCTGGAGGCGCTGATCGGCCACCCTTTGCGCCGCTATGAGGCCCTGGTGAACGAACTGGTGGCCGAGGCATCGTGACACCAGCGAGGCGGCCGGTCCCTCGCTGGGGCATGAGCCGCCATCGGAGCACCCGCAGCCCGCCCGTCCGCGCTCAGGGCGGCGGCGGGCTCGCCGGTGGATCGCCCGCCGGCAGGCGCTTGAGCTGCGCCTGCGCCAGCCGGTGGTAGATGGGCACGCTGACCCAGCGCGACATCAGGCTCGCCAGCAAGGCGGCCGCCATCAGGCTGAGCACCATGGCGTGCCCGTCCACCATCTCCATGACGATGATGAAGGCCGTCAGGGGCGCCTGGGTGACGGCGGCCAGGAAGGCCGTCATGCCGATGGCGATCATCACCGCAGCGCCCTCCTCCGGCCCTGCCAGCTGTGCGATGTCGCTGCCGATGCCCGCTCCGATCGCCAGCGACGGCGCAAAGATGCCGCCGGGCACGCCCGACCAGACCGCCAGCCAGGTGGCCACGATGCGCAGGGTGACGTAGAGCACGGGCAGGTCCAGCTGTCCTTCCACCAGGCGTTTGGTGTAGCTGTAGCCGCTCCCGTCCGTGGCGCCGTGGCTGACCCAGCCAATCACCGCAATGGCCAGGCCGCAGGCAAAAGCGAAGCGCACCGGATAACGCGCGCGCAAGCGGCTGAACCGGTCTTGGCCGCCCAGCAAGCTGCGCTGGAGCAGGCGCGAAAACACACCGCCCATGAGCCCGCAGGCGATGGCCGTGAGCAGGCCGGGCCACAGATGGGCCCAGGTCAGGTGCTCGACCCGCAGGCGCCCGAAGTAGCTGGCATTGCCAAAAAACGACACCGCCACCAGACCCGCCAGCACGATGGCCGCGATCAGCAGGCCGCTGGTGCGCTGCTCGATCTTGCGGGTCATCTCCTCGATGGCGAACATCACGCCGGCCAGCGGTGCATTGAAGGCAGCGGCAATCCCTGCGGCGCCTCCAGCGACCAGCAGCCCCTCGTGGTTCAGCGGGGACCGCCGCGGCAGCCACCGCTGCGCATGCTGCATCACGCCCGCGGCAATCTGCACTGACGGACCCTCCCGTCCGATGGCCAAGCCCCCCAGCAGGCCGCCCGACACCAGCAGCAGTTTCTGGATGCTGAGCCGAAGGGAAACAAACAAACCCTGCTGCGCTGGGGCCACTTGCGGTGACAGCGCGGCCATGACCTGCGGGATGCCGGAGCCGGCGGCACCGATGGCGAATCGCCGCGTCAGCCAGACCAGCAGCGCCGTGCAGCAGGGCGTCCACACGAGCGGCGCCCATGGGGACCACTGCCGCATCAGGTCAAAGCCTTCAATGGCCTGATCGCTGAGCCAGGTAAACAGCACGACGGCCAAACCGGCCAGCGTCGCATAGATGAGCACCACGGCCCTGGCCATCCACTGACGCCAGTCCGCCAGGTCCTCGCGCAGTGAAGCCAGGAAATCCGGTTCGGATTCCGTGTGCCGCGGTGTGGGAGCGGGGCCAGTCACCTCTGGCGCCCTCACGGCGGGCGGCTCTAGCTCTTTCGGGTCCATGGGGCGAGTATCGCGCTGCCGCTGGCGCCTCCGGGCTGACTGCGCACAGGGCCCGTCCCGCCCTGCGCAGCCTTGCCCCCTCCCCGGGCGTCAGGAGCGGGAAGGTTGGCTCCGCACCCGCCAGGTTTCGTGGCATGGTTGCGGTTGTCCACACGCGACTTTTGCGCATGCAGTCTCAGAAGAACAACCTCGGCCGGATTGCCAGAGTGGTGCAAGCCACGCAGACAGCCGCCCTGCTCATGGTGTTGCTAGGCGCCTTCGTGCTGGCCAGCGGACTGGTCAAGTTCCGCGAGGCCGACGGGGCGGTGGTTCACACCCACGACGTCATCGACAACATCAACGCGCTGCGGGCATCGGTTTTGCGCGGCGGGCTGGCGCTGCGCAACTACGCCATCTCGCCGCGGCTGGAATTCCTGGACCGGCTCAAAGTGGCCATTGCGGAGTCGGCTGACGCCGCACAAAGCCTGCAATCCGCCGTGAGCGACAACCCGACCCAATCCCTGCGTGCGCAGGAGGCCCGTTCGGAGACGCTGGAGATTCTGGGCTGGTACCGCAGTTCCACCGTGATCGCGACGCGCGATGGCGTGCAGGCGCTGCAGCAGTCGCTTCACGATCGCGTGAACATCGACGCCAGCCGGCGCCTGCGGGAGTTGCTGGATTCGCTGGAGCAGGAGGAAAGGCGACTGCTTGCAGAGCGGCGCACCGACCGGGATGCCACGCTCAGAGGCCTTCAATGGGGCACGGCCGTGGCCCTGTGCGTCTACATTGCCTTCATCGTCTGGACGTTGGGGCATTCAGCCAGGCTCGTGAACATCAGCCGCAGTGGCCTCGAACGGCTGGAAGCCGAGGCGGACAAGGACCAGTTGACCGGCCTGTCCAATCGCCGGGGGCTGGACCGCCATGTCTCCCAGCTCGGCCCGGACAGCCGCTACAGCGTGCTCATGTTCGACCTGGACGACTTCAAGCCAGTGAACGACCGATATGGCCATGGCGCCGGAGATCGGGTGCTCCAGGCGGTGGCGCAGCGGCTGCTCCAGCAGTGCCGCACGGCAGATGTGGTGGCGCGGGTGGGCGGGGACGAATTCGTCGTTCTGCTGCCCGACCAGGTGGACGAGGGGCGCGTGGCCGCGATTGCCGCGCGCATCGATCAGGCACTGCAGCAACCCATTGCGATCGACGGTGCCGAGGTCAGGATTGGCGCCTCCATCGGCTATGCCGTGGCCGCGCCGGGCCTCGATTTCTTTGCACTGGCCGAGGTGGCGGACAACATGTCCTACGCGGAAAAAAAGCGCCGCAAGCAGTTGCGAACGGCGGCTTGATCTTCCGCCCGCAGGGCCGGGACTGGCCATTGGCTTCTGCCCCGCCTCGGCCCGGCATGCGAGTTGCCCAGGAGGCGGTCTCGCTTGGACCTCCAAGCTCGTCCAGCGGTGACGTCGGCGTAGGGCCGCCCCCTGCATCGCGGGCCGCCTGAAAGTCACCATGCCAGTTGTCCGATCGGTCTTGCAGCGCCTGCAGCACACCGTCATGCACATGCCGGGGGTTGGCGTGCTGCTGCTCGCCGTCCGGAACTACGTCCTGCACCAAAGCGCCAACCAGGCCGGCAGCATGGCGTTCTCCACCGTGCTGTCCATGTTTCCGCTGCTGCTGCTCCTGTCGGCGGCGGCTGCCTACATCGGCTCCCCCGGTGACGCCGCAGCCCTGGTCACCAGGGTGGTCGAGTATGCGCCGCCGCTGGTGCGCACTGCCATGCAGCCGGTGATCAACCAGGTGCTGGCCCAGCGCAGCCAGGCGCTGCTGGCCATCGGCCTGTTCATTACCTTGTGGACCGCGTCTTCCGGCATGCAGGCGGTGCGCACGGCCCTGAATCGAGCCTATGGCATCCAGCGCGGCCTGCCCTTCTGGCGCGCCCGCCTGAAAGTCACGCTGTTCACGGTGGTGGTGGGCGGCGGCATCCTCGCCACCTTCAGTTCCGTCATCGTCATGCCCTACGTCTGGTGGGCACTGGAGCAAAGCATCGGCGCCGGCAAGGAGACGGTGTGGCTGCGAAATAGCGTGCGCTACGGCGCCGCCTTTGCGGTGGTGCTGGTGCTGTATGCGCTGCTGTATGGCTGGTTGCCCGACATCCGGCAACGCCTGGCCACGGTGCTGCCGGGTGCGGTCGTGGGCGCTGCACTGTGGGTGGGTGCGGCAGCGACGCTCTCCTACACCCTGCGCAGCGCCGGCAAACTCGCATTGCTGTATGGCAGTTTTGCCGGCGTGGTGGCCACGCTCGTCTTCCTCTACATCAGTGCCTCCACCCTGATCTACGGCGCCGAGGTGAATGCGGTGATTCGCGAGCGGTTGAAGGAGAAGGACAAGCGGGAGGACAAGCAGGAGGACAAGGAGGAGGCCGCAGGGCCGGATACTGACGAGACCGCTGCGGCCAATTGACGGGCGCTGCCGCCAACAGGCAACCGGCAACCGGGCAACCGGCAACGGGGTACCGGCAACCGGGCGACCGGCAACCGGCAACCGGCAACCGGCGCGCAGCGTCCCCTTACTTCATCGGCTTGGTCGTTTGCTGGAAGGTGCCCACCAGCTCGCCCTTCCCGATCACATGACCCTTGGCGGCGGCCAGCACCTCGTCCCGGCCCGAGCCGAACGGCACGCTCAGCACGGTGTCCAGTGCCAGCAGCTGGAAGTGGTAGTGATGCGGCGGGTCACCCACCGGCGGACGCGGGCCGTAATAGCCGACGGAGCCCCGGCTGGTGCGTCCCTGCATCATGCCGTCCGGGTCGGTCAGGCGGGCCTGCTCCTGCAGGCCTTCCGCCAGGTGAGTGACGGTGGCGGGGATGTTCCAGGCCACCCAGTGGACAAACGGCGTGATGGGCTTGGCGTCCGGATCTTCCATCACCAGCACGTAGCTTTTGGCGCCGGGCACGGCAGTCCAGGACAGCGCTGGGGAGACGCCATCGGCGTACTCGCTGTGCTTGAGCGGTATGGGCTGGTCAGGGGTGAAACTGGGGGCCGTCACCTGCAGCAGCGAGCCTGGCCCGCGCAGCTCCGTGTCAGGGCGATCCTTGGCCAGCGGCACCCCTACCCCCTTGGCGGCTTGCTGCTCCATCGCCTCCTTCGGCGTCTGGCGCCCTTCCCCGCGTGCACCCGCGGGCCGGCCCGCGTATGCCACGCGGTAGATCACGCCGTTGGCATCGTCGGCCATGAGCAGTGCGCCGTCGCGCGCCCAGGCCAGCCCGACGGGCCGTGCGATATGGGTGCGTCCGCCGTCCGTCAGAAAGCCCGTCACGAACGGTTCAAACCGCTTGGGCACGCCGTTTTCAAAACGGATCCGCACGATCTCGTAGCCGGAAGCCTTCTTGCGGTTCCACGAACCGCGCATCGTCACGAAAGCATCGCCATCAAAGATGGGCGGAAAGCCGTGGCCGGGCTTGGCGAACACCATCTGCATGGGTGCCGCATGAGCGGAGTACCCAAGCACCATCGGCACGCTCTGCGCCTTCCATTGGGCCTTGGTGATCTCCCCCTCCGGCGTGCTTTGCGGGTTCTCGCCGCCGCTTCCCCAGATATGCGGCCAGCCATATTGCTTGCCCAGCTCGATCTTGTTGAGCTCTTCCGGCTGCTCCTCGTCCCCGAGGTAGTCGATGCCGTGGTCCATGCCCCAGAGCTCGCCAGTCACCGGGTGCCAGTCAAAGCCGATGGTGTTGCGCAGGCCCCGGGCAAAGATGGTTCGGGATTTACCGTCGGGCGAGGCCCGCAGCAGCGTGGCGTTTTCCGGATTGCTCTCGTTGCAGGCATTGCAGGTGGACCCGACGCTGATGTAGAGCATGCCGTCGGGACCGAAGGCGATGGTCCGGTTGGCATGCTGGCCGGCATCGGGCAGGTCGCCCATCAGCATGGTCAGCTCCCCCACGCTGCCGTCAGCCTGCAGCGGCGCCGAGAACAGTTCCTTGACGGTGATGAGGTAGAGCGTCCGGTCACGGATGGCCAGGCCATGGGCACCAGCGCGGCTCAGCACCTTGCGCGGCGGGCCGTCGGCCACGCCGTCACCGTCCCGGTCCTCCAGCATCAGCACGTCGCCAGTGTCGCGGCGGCTCACATAGACGCGCCCATCCTCCGCCACGGCGATGATGCGCGTGTTCTTCAAGCCCTGCGCGAACGCGTTGACGCGAAACCCTGCAGGCACCTTCAGCCGCGCCATCCGCTCGGCCGTGGCCTCCACCTTGGCCGGCTTGAAGACGTGGGCGCGCACGGCAACGTCAGTGCCGTCGCCCTGCTGGGCGAAGCTGGGAGCTGCGGCGACGAGCCACAGGGCTGCGGTAGCCACGGCGATGCATGAACGGCGCATGGAGGGTCCTCTTGGAGATTCAGGGATCAATCTGGGTGAACAAGGCAGGGGTCACGGCGTCTCAAGGGCGGCGGTCGGACTGCCTCGTGGGCACATGCGTGGGTTCGGTGCCGCCCTGGGAGGTCTCCCGGAAGGTCTCCTTGCCCACGGGGGAAACGTCCAGCGGCTTGTCCCCATAGCCGTCACGGGCGTTCTCAATGGCGTCCTGCTCCTGTTCCATGAGGCGCTTGGCCTCATCGGTCTTCGGCTTGTCCGCAGGCGTCGTGGAACTGGATACGGCGGTCGGCTCGGTCTGGGTCTGGCGGGATCCGGTCGGTGTCATGGCGGTGTTCCTCAGTCTGCGCAGCGCTCACCGCGGCGCAGTGCGCCATCGGCCAGACGGTCGCGATAGGTTTCAATCGGCATGGAACCGGAGCGTTCCTGCCCCTCGTGCATCCAGCGCAGCACGGCGCGGTGCTCGCTTTGCTCGATCTTGCAGGGGCCGCGCGGCACCTGGATGGCGTCCGCCACCGAGGCCTGCAAGGTCATGGTCCTCTCCACGAAGCCGTCGCAAGGCGCGGACAGCTCGGGGCCGCTGGCAGCAGACGTCGCGGCGGTGCCGGAGCCGGGCGCCAGCTCGCTGCCGGGTTTGAGTGTCCAGTCCTTGGCATCACGCAGCGTGGTGTGCGGCTCGGCGATCTTGGTGGCACCGCCCACGGCAATCGGGTCGCTCGCCGGGAAAGTGTCTTCGATGGCGTTGTCCAGCAACTCCTGGTAGGTGGGCACCTTCTCGTGCGGCTTGGTGGCTTCACCAGCCAGGCGCTGCTGCTCTTTTTCAAGTTGATCTGCTTGGGGCATGTCGGCTCCTTCAGTGGCGCTGGGCGGTATTGGCGGTGGCGCGGGCGGGCATGCGCGGCTGCGTCAGGGAACTCGGCGCATTGACGTGGGCGCCTTCGCTCACGCCAACGCCCAGCCGGTCCACCAGCTCGCCGCCCAGCCAGGCAGTGGCGAGGGACACCAGCGCACCGCCCCAGGCCAGCGCATACGCCTGCCAAGGAGGTGCCATGGCGTCCTCCTCGCGCAGCACCCAGCTGGCCAGGAACAGCAGCAGCACCACAACGTTGCCCATGGCGTGCATCAGGCCGATGCGCTTGGCGCGGCTGCCCTTGGGAATGGCGAACCAGTCGATCAGGCCGAACGGCGCGGCAATCAGGCCGCTGATGAGGCCGCCGGAGATCAGGTAGAACGCGACGACGCCGAACTGCGCACGATCGGTGCCCATGGCGATCCAGTCGAACACGACGGAGGCGCCCAGCAGCCCGAGCGGGAAGACCACCAGCATCTGATGGATGGGGTGGCCAAAGAGGGTGGCTTTGCCTTGCATGTCTTTACTCCCTTGAAGGCGTTAGTGCTGGCCGCCCTGCGGACGGGTGGCGGCCGGGGCGGCCTCGGGCTTGTCGCCACTCTCCGGCGCGAAGTGCTCGTCGTCCTTGGCCGGAGCCGACCCGCTGCTTCCCTGGGAAGCACCCTGGCTCGCTTGTGCCTTGTCCTGGCGCTGTGGCGCGTTGGTGCCGGGATGGCTTTGCGACTTGTCTTGCTGTCCAAGGTCGCTCGCCTCGCCGGTCTGGCCGGCATGGCGACGCTGGTCGCGTTCAGCGCCTGCACGTTGGGGGTCGGGGTGGGCCATGTCGTACTCCTGATGGCTGGACCGTCACTGCGGTCGACAGTCGTTGACTGGCAAGCGCGATACCCACGCCCTACCCGCCCACGGGTTTCGTCACCATCAGGTAGAAGATGCCGAGGAAAGCGAAAAGTGCCGGGAAGCCCAGTGCTATCCACCACCGGAGCCAGACGAAATACTGCGGGGGGAGCGGCGACGCTGTGCGATCTGCCCGCACGGCGATGTCCCGCATCCGGATCTGGATCCAGACGACTGGAAGCCAGCAGGCCCCGGCGAAGACGTACAGGGCGAGGGACCACGCCAGCCAGCGCGTCTGCATCACCGGCACTCCCAGCAGATGCGCCAGGTACCACCCGGACAGCGGCTGGAAGATCATGGTGGTGGTGGTGAACAGCCAGTCCGCCCACACCACCTGCCTCACCACCTGCGCGGCAACCGCGGGGTCACGCCGCAGGCTGGCCATCAGCATGTGGAAGGCTGAACCTATCCCGGTCCCAAACACCACGGTCGAGGACAGGATGTGCAACCACTTGACGACCAGATACTCCATGGCGATTCCCCGGGAACGGTGACCCTTTGCCATATCGGCACGGACATTGCCGCGTCGAGGCAAGGTTCACTCCCAGGATGCATGCCATGAACGTTTCCCGTCTGACTGGCCTGGCCATTTCCAGTGGGTGCTGGAGCGGACTGCTGTCCGCTGCAACGCTGCTGATGGCCAGTCGTTCCAACGGACGCCGGGCCCTCACCGGCCTGAACGCGCCGAGCCATTGGTTTTTTGGTGAGCGCGCGGTGCATGCCCAGCATCCGAGCTGGAAGTACACCCTGGTGGGGGCGCTCACGCACCAGGCCTCAGCCTTCTTCTGGGGCGTGATGTATGCGGCCTCGCGCACGCGCCGAGCCGCAGACCAGCACGGCGGGCCGCGCATTGCCGCGGAAGCAGCGCTGTTCACCGCCGTGGCGGCCACGGTCGATCTCGTGATCGTGCCCAAGCGCCTGACGCCCGGCTTTGAGCGTCACCTCAGCAGCCGGGCGCTCACTGGTGTCTATGCCGCTTTTGCGCTGGGGCTGGCGGTAGCGGCGCTGAGTGAGCGCCGCCCCGCTTCAAGCGACTGACCGGACAGGACTTCAGGGCAGCGGCTTCTTGTCCATGGCCGCATTAGCGGCGTCCACGGGCGTCGCCCCACTGCCCAGTTCCACCCCGGTGACGGGCTGGCTCATCGGGTCCGAGGCCGTGCGGGCCGCCATGGCGGTGGTGTCACGCTCCTCGTCATCCGTCAGGCCCACGGAATACTGGCCGTCGCCCCCGTCCACGGCGCATTGCTGGTCGCGGTCGGAGACGTAGGCGAACAGCTTGTCGTCGTTCCACGGCCCCCGCATGTCGCCTTCGCCTTGCGACATGTTGAAGTAGACGGAAGCGAATTCCGGCTTGCCCGGCATCTTGCCCGGAGGGAAGTTGGGGCTGATGGAGTACAGGGCCTTCTCGAAGGACTTCTGATGCGCGATCTCGCGCGTCATCAAGAAGCCCAGGGCGTCCTTCACGCCTGGGTCGTCCGTCACGGCAATGAGCCGCTCATAAACGATCTTGGCGCGCGCCTCGGCCGCAATGTTGGACCGTAGGTCGGCCGTCGGCTCGCCAATGCTGTCGATGTAGCCGGCATTCCAGAGCTGCCCGCCTGAATTGGTGAGGGCGGGGCCGCCGCCGTACAACACCTGCGTCACGTGCGAATCATTGCCGGCCCCTTGCAAGGAGCGGAACAGCTCGGCTTCCGAATCGGTCGCTTCGGCCAACTTGCCCTTGGCGCCCTTGTTCAGCATCGCAACGATGGTGCCGATCACCTCCAGGTGGCTGAGCTCCTCGGTGGCAATGTCCAGCAGCATGTCCTTGCGGCCGGGGTCGTCTTCGGCGAGCGCCTGGGTGAAGTAGCGACAAGCGGCTGCGAGCTCGCCTTGCGGTCCGCCGAACTGCTCCAGCATGAGATTGGCCAGCGCTGGATTGCATTCGCGTACCCGCACGGTGTATTGCAGTCGTTTGTTATGAGCAAACATATAGATCTCCTTGCTTATCGAAGCTGGGGTGAGGTGAGGACTGTGAACAGCGGTCGCCATCAGGAATGGACCTATGAGCGACGGTCGTCGCTGCGACCACGAGACCAGTTCAGCAAGGCACAAACCACGGCAGCGATCAGGGTCTCTTGCAAGCCGGGTCGCTGCGTTTGATGTAGGGGAATGCCTTTGGTCCATTGGGGCCGCGGTAGCGGTGATTGACGGGGCATACACCGGCTCACCAGGCCCTGAAGAACGCCCATTCATTCTCCAAGGCGGTCCCGCGACGGGATTTCAGGAATCGATGCTGCATCTCTCACAAACTTGTCTGGGCAAGCATTCTTTGAATGCGTTCAGGTCGGGTCAAACCGACGCTTTGGCGAACAAGCCGTCCCGTAGGGCGCCATTTGTTCTATCGGCGGCGAACTGTTTCCAGTAACGAACAAAACGGCCGTGGCACACCGCTTGCAATGAATCGTCTGTTGGCATGTGCCAATGAACAAAACGGAGACCACCATGACGCAATCGAATCAGGGCCAATCGGCACAGAATCAAGGTCAGCAAGGTCAGCAAGGCGGTTCGGGCTCGCAGCGCGAGCAGAACCAGCAGAACCAGTCCTCTTCCGGTCAAGGCCAGCAAGGACAGGGCTCCCAAGGCCAGAACCAGCAGCGTCAGCAGGGCCAGCAGCGCGAAGAAGGCTCGCAGAACCGCAACGAGCAGCGCCAGCAAGGTCAGCAAGGCAGCCAACAGGGCGGCCAGCAGCGTGAAGACGGTAGCCAGCAACGCCAGGATCGTTGAGTACCACTTCACTCTCAGAGGGGCCGGTCGGCAAAGGCCGGCCCTTTTTCATTGCAGGAGCCGTCAATGCCCGAATCCGTCACCGCTTTTCAGCCCGAAGACATCTTCAAGGAACAGCGCATCGAGGAGGTGGATCGGCATCCCAGCGAATCCGTCGCCGTCTGCTCCGTCAAGTCGGTCAAGCACAGTGACGACACCTACGAGTCTCAACTCTGGCGGCTACCGCTGGACGGTGGCTCGCCTGGCCAATTGACCTTCGCGCCCGGTCACAGCAACCGGCCGCGCTGGTCACCCCGCGGAGACTTGATTGCCTTCCTGAGCGACCGACATGGCGGCCCTCCCCAGCTCTACCTGCTGGATGCCGGGGGAGGAGAGGCTCGCCAGGTCACACGCTTTTCTGCCACGGTGGTGGACCATCGCTGGCGGCCCGACGGCAAACAGATCGCGCTGGTGTGTTCGGTGAACGTTGATCGCGACCGCCGCACCGAGGGCACCGAGGACATCGATCTGCAGCGCAAGATCGCGCCCTCTTCCACCCCAGAAGTCGTCTGGCGCCTGCCTTACAAGATGGATGGCGTGGGCTATAACCTCGGCACCAGGCTGCATGTCGTGCTGGTGGACGTGTCCACCGGCGAAGCCACGGCACTGACCAAGGGTGACTTCAACGTGGGCCACGTGTGCTGGTCTTCCGATGGACGTCGGCTCGCCTTCACACGCACGCGCGACACCGACCGGGAATCGCATTGCAGCGACGTGTGGGTGCTCGACATTGGCGTGAAGACACGTCCTTACCCGCCCTCTCGCCGGTTGACTTCGACGGTCTCCACGGCCTCCTGGCCGGCCTGGTCGCCGGACGGGCACACCATCGCTTTTCTCGGTGCGAAGGACAGCGGTGACGCGATCCTGCGCCTGTGGACCGTGGAAGTCGGCAGCGGCGTGGTGCGTCCCATCGGTCACGAGGATCTTGAGCTGTCTGCCAATGAACTGTTCTGGAATGAGCAGGGCAGCCAGCTGAGGGCGATCCAGGCGACGCAGGGCAGGCAGCGCATCGCCGCCATCGATATGCCCAGCGGCGAGGTCCAAGGTCTGGTGGAGGCCCGCGCCGGCCATGTCACCGCGCTCAGTGTCGGTCCCACCATGGTCTACGTTGAGGAGGGCGTTGATCATCCTATCGACGTCCATCAGGCCGATCGGGACGGGCGCCAGCAAAAGAGAATCAGCGACTTCAATGCCTGGTGGCGCGAGCGCACACCGCTGACGGCTCAGTCCCGGCGGTTCGAGGTGCCCGATGGCGAGGGCGGCGTCGAGACCATCCAGGGCTGGCTCCTGATGGACCCGACGTCGCAGCAGCCACGTCGGCTCCTCGTCGATGTGCATGGCGGCCCCGCCAGCTACGTGATGCTGCAGTACGCCACGGCGCCTTATTGGCAAGTGCTGGCCAGCCAGGGCTGGGCCATCCTGGCGCTGAACGCGGTAGGGTCCGCCAGCTTCGGCCGACGCTTCAGTGAACGACTGAGGAGGTCCTGGGGACGGCTGGACCTGCCTCAGCAACTGGCCGCTGTCGAAACCCTGCGACGAGAAGGAATTGCCGATGAGCGGGTGGCTATCGCCGGCTCGTCCTATGGCGGCTACTTCAGCGCCTATGCAACCGGCAACTGCGACGAGTTCCGGGCCGCAGTGGTCTCCGCGCCGGTCGGAAACCTTGAGACACACTATGGCACGTCCGACAGTGGCTACTACGCCGACCCCTACTCCATGGAAGGCAAGCCCGAGGCCGACCGCGACCTGATGCTGGAACTCTCGCCCATGGCCCACATCGCGCGCAGCCGAACGCCCACCTTGTTTCTGCAGGGCAAGGAGGACGAACGCTGCCCCAAGTGCCAGTCGGAGGAAATGTTCGTCAAGCTGCGTCGGTCCGGCACCACCACCGAGATGGTGCTCTACCCCGGCGGCGACCACCACACCCTGGGGAAGGGTCGCCCCTCGCATCGCCTGGACGGGCACCAGCGCATCGTGGAGTGGCTGAATCGATGGGTGGACCAGCCGTTGCGGGCGACGGAAGACGATCAAGGTGCTGACGACCGGGCACGCTGAGCCGCGTCAGTCGCTCGGCGTGCCAGACAAAGGGCCCCGGCGCAAGGAGCGACCGGGGCGCCTGACTGCGCGTCTGGGTGTGGCCTCTGGCGGCCTATTGGGGCAAATCTTTTGACATCACCACCTGCGGCGCCTCACCCAATCCCTTCCAGCCTTCCGGGGTGGAGAGCAATTCGACCCGGATCAAGCGCTTGTCGCCCGGGACGTTCACGGTCATCGACCTGAAGCTGTTGGCATTCAGTGGGTCCGTGGCGGTGGCGACAATGGGTTCCGACGGCTTGCTTGAAGCCCGAAAGCCGCGCTGCAGCAGCTGATGGCGCGTGCTGCCATCGGCGTAGGTCATGCGCAGCGTGAAGTCACAGCCCTGACTGCGGCAATAGTTGCGATAGATGCCTTGCCCGGTCGGTGTGATGGCCAGCCGGTCCTGCTCATTGGTGGGGTCGATGGTGCCCAGCATGTTGCCGCGGTAGTACAACGGTTTGTAGAACTGATTGACCTCCGGCGTCGTGTTGCTCCAGGCCATGCCGATGGCATACACCGGCACGTTGACCTGGCGCGGGAAGTTCTGCGCGATGCCATCCTGCGCGTAGCTGAGGGTGGGCGGGTTGAACATTTCGTAGTAGTTGCCAGCAGCGTTGTAGCGGATGAAGAGCGGATTGCCGTCGTCGTCGTAAGCGCCTTCGAACTGCGTGGTCTTGGTCATCACCTCCCGGTGACCGCGCGCGATTTCATAGTCGCTGTACATATTGAAGGCCCGACCGGTAGCCTTGTCGGAGTAACCGTTTTCCATCACCGAGTTCTTGACGCAGCGCCCCTCCGCGTCGAACTGCCGCCCCTTCGAGGTGGTGCAGGTCTTGTAGTTGGATGCGGTCGGTGTCACCCATGGCGGAATGAAGGTTCGACGGTTTGAGTCCCATCCCCACGCCGAACCCTTGAGGCTCGCCTCTGGATAAGGGCTGGCCGTGGTGTTTGGGAGATGCGGCATCTGCATGTTATGGCCGAGCTCATGTGCAAAGATTCGGTCGAAGCTGAAGGGGCCGGTGGAGGTCCACCACTTTCCTTGAAAGGCCTGACCACCGGTGTAATTGACGATCTTGTCGTTAACCGTGCGGTAGGAGATGGGGCTATAGATCGCAATTGGGGCTCTGTAATCGCCATTGGCCACATTGAGCGAATGGGTGATGCCGATGGCGATGGACGTGCTGGACGGGCTGCCTGGCTCACCATCGGCCCGTTGCACGTAGGCCGGCTTCCCGCCACTTGGAGGGTTGGATTGAGTCTCCCGTTCAATCTTCACGGCGCCATGAGGCTCGACATCGACGTTCCAGGGCACCATGGCTCGGTATTCATTCAGACGTTCGGGGGACATGGCGGCGGCGCTCGGCAATGGCCTGTTGGAATTGACCTCATTGGCGCCGAAGAGGTACACCGGCAGCACGCGTACTGTCAGGAAGGCCTCTGGTGCGATGTCCAGTGCCAGCGAATTGCCCGGCGCATAGCCCGGTGCACTGACCCGCAGCTCGATGCCGGGCATGATTTCGCCGGCAGGGATGTAGGCACTGTAGAGGTCCGGGGCATAGCGCTCCTGGGAATCCTCGGTGGGCGGCAGGGCCGAGGGAGGGAGCAACAGCTCGCGGTGAACCCTCTTGCCGTTTCGCCAGATTTCCAGCTGCGGATTCTCGGGTGCGGGGGAAGGCAACCGGACCAGCGCAAAAGTTTCGCGGTTGTCCACCAAACGCAAGCTGGGAGGATTGGACAGCTGGGGCTCAGACCACGTCTTCTTGCCGTTGGTCAAGACATGGGTCTGTGCGAGTTCAATGCTGACCATGTTCAGGGCGCCCGGGACGGGCGGAGACAGCTCACCCAGCGGCGTGTCACTCCGCGTCCTGGCCGGAGGATCACCAATGGGTGTGGTGGGGCCGGTGGTCAGCGCCTCACCCTCCTCTTCGCCGGGCTCCACGGCGTCCTGTCGCTCGGCGTCCGGCAACGGGTCGGGCGTGGCCTCGCTGGAGGGCGTCTCAACGCGCGAGTCGGTGCTGTCGTCGCCGCCGCAGGCCATCAACGCCGCGGCGAAGATCGTGCTCAAGCCGAAAGCGGCCAGGCGAGTGGCGAGGGGGACCTGTGCAAACGAGCTATACATGATGTTGCTAGCCGAAGTGGAGGAACGACTTCAGTTTCGGCAACAGATGACACGCTTTAAATGACAGACATTTGCTAACTTGATAGCAAATTTAGGTCAGTACCAATCCCCTGCTCGTTGCGCTGGAATGGCTGTTGCCGATGGGAGCTCACACCCATCCCACCAACCCTTCGGGAGATGCCATGCTGGCAATGGAATACCGCGGTCCTTACCGCATCCGAACGGTCCACAAGCCCACACCTGCGATCGAGCATCCTCAGGATGCCATCGTGCAGGTGGTGCGCAGCTGCATTTGTGGATCAGACCTGCACCTCTACCATGGCCTGGTTCCGGACACCCGCGTGGGGTCCACCTTTGGCCACGAGTTCATTGGCCAAGTGGTGGACGTGGGTGCCGACGTCAAATCGCTGCGGGTGGGCGACCGCGTGCTGGTGCCCTTCAACATCTTTTGCGGCACTTGCTTCTTCTGCCAGCGTGAGCTGTATGGCAATTGCCACGCGACGAACCCGGAGGCCACGGCGGCTGGGGGCATCTACGGCTACTCGCACACCACCGGTGGCTACGACGGCGGCCAGGCACAGTTCGTCCGCGTGCCCATGGCCGACGTGGGGCCGACCAAGATTCCGGATGACCTGCATGCGGAAGACGCGGTGCTGCTGACCGACGCCCTGCCCACCGGCTACCAGGCTGCCGAAATGGGGGACATCCGCATGGGTGACACGGTGGTGGTCTTCGGCGCCGGTCCGATTGGGCTGTTCGCCGCCAAGAGCGCCTGGCTGATGGGTGCCGGGCGCGTGATCGTCGTGGACCATGTGGACTATCGCCTCGATTTCGCCGAGCGCTTCGCACAGTGCGAGACCATCAACTTCCTGCATGTCAACGACATGGCGGAGCACATCAAGCGCATGACGGATGGACTGGGCGCTGACGTGTGCATCGATTGTGTCGGTGCCGAAGCAGACGGCAGCTTCCTGCAGCGCCTGACCGGCGTGCGCATGAAGCTGCAGGCGGGCGCCTCCACCGTCCTGCACTGGGCGGTCAATTCGGTGCGCAAGGGTGGGCGCTTGTCCATTGTCGGCGTCTACGGGCCCACCTTCAACGCCTTTCCGATCGGCAATGCCTTGAACAAGGGGCTGACGCTGCGGATGAACCAGGCCAGCGTGAAGCGGCATCTGCCTCGGCTGATGCAGCACATCCGCGATGGCCATTTGCGCCCGCGCGACATCATCACCCACCGCATGCCACTCGAAGAAGCGGCGGACGCCTATCACCTGTTTTCCAGCAAGCTCGACGGTTGCATCAAGACGGTCCTGATTCCGCCGGGCGCCGACGCCCTGGGCTGGCCCGTTGGGAGCCAAGCATGAATGACGAACCCTACACCCCTCATGGCCAGGCCCGCGACGACCGCGAACAGCGCCTGGCTGCCGGCCATGTGCATCGCACGCCCGTGGACCCGGCTCAATTCGCCCACATCGCCGGGTGGGGCGTTGACCGGGAAAAACATGACCGCCCCGCTGTTCCGATGGAACGCACCCCTCCCCGCCTGGAAGGCGTGCACTGGGACATGCCGGCCCAGCAGCAGTCCGATGTCGAGGTGCTGCATTCCACCGAGCGCTCCGGGCTGACACCGGTCTATGGCACCACCGTCCCGCCACGCGGGCTGAGCGGCGCCCTGCGACGCTTCGGCTTTGGCTACAGCGAAAACGACCTGCGGCGCTGGCTGATTCTGCTGCTAGCCGACCGCGTCGATATGGTGGAGGGCCTGTTCAGCGATGTGGCGCGGGGGCATGTGCCCAACGTCTATGCCGAGATGGGTGGCCGCGCCGAGCTCAAGCACAACCCGGCGGGTGCCGTGAAGAAGGTCGTCGCTGTTGCAGCGGTGGCCGGCGTGGCGTACTGGCTCTGGCAACGCCGGCGCTACGACGAGCTCGACTGACCGGCGGCGCCGCAGGGGTGCCGAGTCGCCCCTGCGGTTGCCCGGCCTTCAGCGCTGGATGATGCTGATGCTGCCGTCGCTCTCCAGGATGGCCAGCTTCATGTCCTTGAGCGAACAATCCGCCTCGCGCAGCGCCTTCTGCACATCGGCCTGCCCGAGCCGGTGGCGCCGCATGATGTCCGGAAACCACTTGCCGTCCCGGCCGATCAGGACCGGCGACCCTTCAAGCAGGCGTTCCAGCCGCTTGCTGCGTGAACTGATGAAGCCCAGCAGGCTGTTCATCACGATCAGCGCCCCTGCGAGGATCCACGCCCCCGTGACGGATTCATCCCCGCCGCTGAGGCCATTGCTGACCGCTTCACTCAGCAGCATCACCACGAGCAGGTCAAACGGCGTGAATTGGCCAACGGTCCGCTTGCCTGACAGCCGGACCATGAGGAACAGGGCGAAATAGATCAGTGCTGCGCGGGCGAGCAGCTCCCACCAGGAAACTTGCAGATCAAACATGCTGGTGCCACAGCAAGCGTGATGCCCGGGCACCTACCCGAATCGGGACGCTGGTGGCCGCCTGCCCATCCCTTTAACTTGAGGATGCCGCAGCCCGTCCCGAACGCTAAACTGGCCAGTTGCATGAGAGACCCAGCCAAGGGCCCGTGCGTCAGGGAGAGGCGATGCAACAGCGACAAGGGTCCTACAGGAGCGACATCGACGGTCTGCGCTGCGTGGCAGTGCTGAGTGTGGTGGCCTACCACTTCGGCTTGTCGTGCCCCGGCGGCTTTACCGGGGTGGACATCTTCTTCGTCATCTCTGGCTACCTGATTGGCAGCCAGATCTACAGCGAAACGCGCGAAGGCCGATTCAGCTACGCCAGCTTCTACTTTCGACGCGCTCGCCGCATCGTGCCCGCGCTGCTCGCCGTCCTGGTGGCCACCAGCGCGGTGATGCTGGCCCTGGCCTCCCCAGGCGAATTGCGGGAATTCGCGCGAGACGCCGTGGCTGCGGTGTTCTCGGTGTCCAACATCACGCTGTATCACGCGATCGATTACTTCCGGCCCGCGGCGGAGAGCCATCCACTGCTCATGACCTGGTCCCTGGGCGTGGAAGAGCAGTTCTATATCTTCGCGCCTGTGGTGCTGGGGTTGGTCGTCCGGCTGAAGCCGAGCCGGCATTTCGCAGCCGTGGCCCTGCTGGCGGCCCTGTCCCTGCTGCTGGCGGTGTGGAAGGTCAGGCACGCTCCGCAAGCGGCGTTTTACCTGCTGCCGCCCAGGGCCTGGGAACTGGCGGTCGGAGTGCTGGTGGCGATCTGGCGGGTGCAGCATGCCGGGCAGGCAGCACCGCGCCCTCGCTGGCACACCGAGGCCATGGCCGCGGCGGGCCTGCTGCTCATCCTTGTGCCGGTTGCCGTCTACGACACGGCGACACCGTTTCCGGGCCTGGCGGCGCTGCCCTCCGTGCTCGGCGCTGCCTTGCTGCTGCACGTCGAGGGGTCCGTGATCCAGACGCGTGTCCTCAGCCACCGCGTCGCCACCTTCTTTGGCCTCGTCTCGTATTCCCTGTACCTCTGGCATTGGCCGCTCATCAGCGTGGCCAGGATGACGCTGGAGGAGGACCCCTCGCTGGCGCTTCGCCTGACGCTGCTGGCGGCGTCCGTTGCGCTGGCTTATGCGTCGTGGCGGTGGGTGGAAACGCCCTTTCGCCGCACCGCAACCGCGCAGCGCCAGGCCCTGCAACGCTATGCCGCGGTGCTGGCCGTGGCCGGGCTCGTGGCCGGCGCCGGCTACGTCACCGGTGGGTTGCCTGGGCGGTGGCCGGCGGAGTTCGTGGCACGGGAGGCCCAATCCCAGCCGCCGCAGAACCGCTGCCTGGTGGGCTACGGGGGCACGGCGCTACCGCCCGCGGAACTCTGCGGCGGTGGCGGCAGCGTTGGCAGCGCCCCCGGCGTGGCATTGGTCGGCGACAGCCATGCCAGTGCCCTTGCACCGGCCATCAAGGCGATGAGCCAGTCCGCCGGGTGGCAGTTTCGCCAGTGGACCAAGTCGTCCTGCCCGTTCCTCACGGACGTTACGCGGCCCATGGCCCGCTACCCGATGCATGCGCAGGAGTGCCTGCGCTTTAATCGTGACGTGATGCAGGCCCTCCTGGCGTCACCATCCGTCAAGGTCGTGGTGGTGGGCGGCTTCTGGGGCATCGGCATGGCAGGCGATGGCGCCTATACCGAGGCGGTGCCGGCAGGCGCTTCTCCGGCGATGGCGCTGGAGCATGGGTTGCTGGGGACGGTACAGGCACTGCGGGCAGCCGGCAAGCAGGTGGTGCTGATGGGTGACGTGCCGTTCTTCAACTTCCCGCCGCTCAAGCGCGTGGCGACCTGCAACAACGTCCTGCGTGCACAGATCAACCGGTTGGATATCCGCGGGAGCGTCTGCGAGGCCGGCCGCTGGACCGACATTGCGGACGATGCAGCAGCCCATGATGTGGTGGGCGCAGTGGCCCGGCGCACCGGCGCCACCTATCTCGACCCCCGTGCCCACCTGTGTGACCCGCAGGGCTGCAGCTTCTCCCAAGGCGGACAGTTGCTGTACCTGGACCGGCAGCATCTGTCCGTGCCTGGGGCGCTGCGAGCGGCAGAGTCGCTCAAGGGCGTGCTGGGCCCCGGCAGTGCAGTGCTGACGGCCGGTCGCTGAACGGGCGGCCTGCCCGGCTCGCAATACGGCCTAGGCTGATGGCGTGTGGAACGCGGTGGGGCCGGTGCTCACCGGCAACTGCGCCTGCACGTCACGCAGCAGGGCGCACAGACGCTCGATGTAGTGCCCGAACGTCATGCCTTCGGCAAGTTGCCGTCCGTGCTGGGCCATGGCGTCGCGCGCTGCGCGGTGGGCGGGGTTTCGCATCCAATCGATGGCCGCGCGCAGCGCCGAAGGGTCGCGCGGGGGCACGACCAGTGCATGCAGGTCGGGCACCAGGTGGTCCCGCACGCCGATCACGTCACTGACGATCAGCGGCTTGCCCAGCGCCAGGGCATTGAGATAGGTCTGCTGGCCGACACTTCGCCCTTGGGCGGGCCACAGCGCAAGCACCACCACATCGCTGCGGGCCATGGCCCTGAAGAAGTCATGATGGCTGAGCGGCGCGACCTGCCAGCTGGCCGGTGGATCCTCCAGCGTCTGGGCAGTCGCGACGGTGAAGGGCTCGCCACTGTCGCGCGCCGCCTGCACCAGTGTGTCGTAGTCGCGCAGCGCGTTGCCGCCCGAAAAAAAGTGGCAGGGCGCCGTCGTCGAGCGCCCCGCTGCGGCGTCGCTCAGTGCGCGCAACTCCTGCGTGATCTCCAGTGGCAGCTGGGAGCAAAACGGCGTGAAATGCGCCACCCCGGGTCGCAAGCCAGCTTCCTTCGTGGCCAGCGCCGCCTCATGGGAGGACAGGAATGCGTAGTGGGTGAACGGCCCGCGCGCCAGCAGCAGCAGGCACTGCAGAAAGGCGGCATACAGCGGGAACATCACGCCAGCGCGGCTGTCGCCAGGCAGCGAGCGCGCATGCCAGGTGGCATCTGCGATCAGGATGCCTACATCGCGCCGGAACGCGCGGATGTAGAGCGCCAGCAGCATGTCGAACCACCAGTCGCGCGCACCCAAAGCGCCATTGAGCAAGATGGCGTCGCCGGGCCTCAAGCGTCGCACCACCTGAAAGACGCCCCGCCGCCCCACGAGGCCGCGATGCAGCACCTGCACGTCCGCAGGAAAGCCGGGTTTTTGATCGCACCAGATGGTGCTGTATAGGGCCATGACCCACTCCCTGTGGGAACGGCGGAGCACCGGAGCATCGCTGGCCCCCGCGTCGCCCCGCCCGTAGCGCCGCGCCAAGTGCCCCCGATTCTTCGCCATATCCAGCAGACCGGCGCGCCGGTGTGCCGTTTTCGGGCGACAGCTCGGGAGCGGCGTTTTCCCTAACGGCAGCAGACGCACGGCAAAACGTCGCCCGTGCTGGCTGGCGTGGTCAATGTGCCCGGCGCGGCGACCGCGGCGTCGCCGCGCCGGCCCTCACGACCTACCGGGTCGAAGCAGACGAGACCTGCGGGCGCCCCTGGGTGCGGATGACCCGCTCCGAGGCATTGGTGGAGTAGAACTCGGTGCAGCTGTCCACATCCGCCTTGAGCCTGGCGCGGGCGCGGGTGGAAGCCTCGGTGGCCGCATCGAGCGCCACGCGGGCGTCCGCATAGGTCACTGCCGCGTCACGCACCGCCTTCTGCCGCGCCTCCAGCACCTCATCTTCGGACACGTAGGACAGCGCCGCCTGCACGAAAGCATTCATCGTGTTGTAGCCGGAGGCGAATTCCTGATGGTCCAGCCTTCTGACCTGCAGGTCCATGCTGAAGGCGCCCGCGCAGGACATCAACCGGTCCAGGTTGGCGCGGTCCGCGTCCGTCAGCGGCGGCTTCACCACAGGTTCCCCGGGCACGCTGTTGGCGGCGTAAGGCACTTCCTGATCGATGCGCGGGTCTCCCGCCATCAGGCTGGGCGCCAGGTGGCGCCAATCCAGCGGCCTGCCGTCGGGCATGGGGATGAGCCGCATCGTGGCCGAATAGCCCTTGATGAGCGACGAGAAGTTGACCTGGTACAGCCGGTTGGCCTCCACCTCGACCGGCAGCGTCCCTGACCCGAACTGACCGCTGGAGCGGTAGCGCAGCTTGATGCGATGGGCGCCAGGCCGCACATAGACGACGGCCGCACAGACGCCATCCTTCTCCACGGGGACCCCGTCCACCGCGCAAATGGTGGTGGACTCGTAATGGGGGCGCCCATCCATGGCAAAGAGAACGGCCACCTCGCTGCGAGGCAGCGCAGGACCTTCATAGGCCTGTACGCGGCGCAGCTCATCCACATCGAATGCAGCTGCATGCGTGCTGAAGCACATCAGGGCGAGCGCCGCGGCGGCGCAGGATCTCAACAGGCTGCTCATGCTTATCGCCCTCCACATGACGGTGCCGACTGGCCCAGCGTCAGGTCCGGTGCCAGACCGGTCCGGGTGCTCGGGTCTTCGCGATAGATCAGGGCCACGCAGCGCTCAGCCTCGATTTCAAAGTCGATGAAATACCGCTGCCCTGCCTTGGGCACGAGGGTCGTGCGGGGATTGCACGAGGTCGATACCCCGCCATAGACGTAGTTGTAGTAGCTGGAGCCGATGGTCACGGCCTTGCCGGCCGGGATGTCCACGTAGCCCGTCGGATCGGCCACCAGCCGCTGCCGCTCCGCGCCGACGCAGATCCATTTGCTGCCCATGCTATTGACGTTGAGCCGGGCCACCGGGGTGTTCGGCGCCGCCTGATACACCGGCACCGCGGCACAGCCCGCCAGCAGCGCGGCGCAAGCCATCAAGCTCAGGCCCTTCATTCGTTGGCTGAAGATCACGATGTCTTCCCTCCCTTGACCACCGGCTCCAGGCGCTTGAGCACATCGGCGGTGTTGAGCAGGCGCGGCCCCGCCTGGTCGAAAAACAGGATGTAGGCGTAGGTGGTCGGCTTGCCCGTGACGGTGGTCACCGACTTCTCGGAGCTGCGCTCATCAACAACGGCCGCCGGCAGGCTTTCATAAAGCGCAAAGTAGGGCTTGTGCTCCCGCTGGGCGATTTCGGCGCAGCGGTACAGCAGATAGGAGCCCACCGTCTCCTTGCTGATCAAGTTGTTACCGGCAAACCCGACCTTGACCAGCTCCCCGGGCCCCTTGCCTTCCCAGTAGCCCCCGCTCCATCCGACCAGCGGATTCGTTATGTCGTGGTAGCCGGTGGCACAGCCAGCCAGCAGCAGCGCCACCACAGGCGCGACGATTCTCTTGAACAACGCGATCCCTCCCGATGAACCGGCCGCCGTTTCACCGTCAGGGGGGCGGCCTTGTCTTGCATCGCTTCTGGCGCGGCGGTCTTTGATGGCCACTCGCACCGGCGATTGAGTCGGGATTGTTAACCAGCGCCTGTTGGTACGGGGCGACATTAGCCCCCCTCTTCGGCGGGAGGTCGGCGGGGCTATCCAGGCTCTTGCATCATCGTCGCGCCGTCCTACAGAGGCATCCGTCCGCCACTGACGCGGGCCTGCGGCCTGGCCGCCTACGCTCCTTGCATGGGACTTCATCGACTCATCGGGCGCCTGGCGATGGCGCCCTTCGCCAAGGCTTTGCCTGCCATGGGCGACACCGAACGGGCCGCCCTGGAAGCCGGGACTGTCGGCTTCGAGGGTCAGCTGTTTGCGGGCGCTCCGGACTACGACGTCCTGCTGGCACAGGGGCCGAACCGGCTGACGGACGAGGAGCGCCGCTTCCTCGACGAGCAGGTCACCACCTTGATCGGCATGCTGGATGACCATGCGATCGACAAGGCGGGCGACCTGCCGCCGGAGGTGTGGCAGTACCTGCGGGAGCATCGCTTCTTCGGCATGATCATTCCCAAGGAATACGGGGGCCTGGGCTTTGGCCACTACGCTCACGCAGAAGTGGTGACCCGTATCGCCACCGTCAACACCGCCTGCGCCGTCACGGTGATGGTGCCCAACTCACTCGGGCCGGCCGAACTGCTGCTGCGCTACGGCACGCCGGCCCAGCAGCAGCATTACCTGCCCCGCCTGGCCGACGGCCGGGAGCTGCCCTGCTTTGGCCTCACCTCCCCCTATGCGGGGTCGGACGCAGCCTCCATTCCGGACCAAGGGGTCTTGACGGAACGCCAGATCGACGGACGCACGGTACGCGGCTTCAGCGTGCGCTTCGACAAGCGCTATATCACGCTGGCCCCAGTCGCCAGCGTCGTTGGCTTGGCCTTTCAGGCCATCGACCCTTCACGCCCCGAGGGCGAGCAGGCGCTGGGCATCACCTGCGCCCTGCTGCCGGTGCCCACGCCAGGCATGGAGATCGGAAGGCGCCACCACCCCATGGATTCCGCCTTCATGAACGGGCCTATCCGCGGCGAGGACGTCTTTGTGCCCATGGACTGGGTGATTGGCGGCGAGGAGCGCGTAGGCCAGGGTTGGCGCATGCTGATGGAGTGCCTCGCCGCCGGGCGCGCCATCTCGCTGCCGGCACTGGGGGCCGCCATGCAGCAAATGGCGCTTTTCGTGGTGAACGGCTACGGCCAGGTGCGTGAGCAGTTCGGCCTTCCCATCGGCCGCTTCCACGCCATCGCCGGCATCACCGCGCAGATGGCCGCCCGGCTCTACGCCACCGATGCGGCGCGGCGCTACACCGCTGCGGCCCTGGATGCCGGCGAGCGCCCCAGCGTGGCCAGCGCGATCCTGAAAGTGCAACTGACGGAGGCGGGCCGGCGGGCCGTGAACGATGGCATGGACGTGCTGGGCGGCAAAGGCATCATCGCCGGCCCGCGCAACCTGCTGGGCGTGGCCTATCGCCACGCGCCCATCGCCATCACCGTGGAAGGCGCCAACCTGCTGTCCCGCGCGCTGATCATCTTTGGGCAGGGCGCCACCCGCTGCCATCCTTACGTCCTGGAAGAGATGGGCGCAGTGCAGGCGCAAGACCCCGAGCGATTGGGGCGCGCGCTCACGGGACACGTCGGGCATGTGGCTCGCAACTTCTGGCGTTCTCTGATCGGAGCGCCGGTGCGCGGTCAGGTACCCGATGGCCTGCGGGCCGAGGCACGCCTGATCAGCGCGCTGTCCGCGCGCTACGCCCTGACCGCCGACCTGGCCATGGGCCTGCTGGGCGGCAAGCTCAAGCGCATGGAGCTGCTGTCCGCCCGACTCGGGGATGTGCTGGCTGCCCTGTATCTGGCTGCCACCTCCGTCTGGCGCTACCAGTTCGAGAATGACCCCGCCATGCTCCCCGTCGCGCGGGCGGCGATCCGGCTCCAGTTGCACGAGGCAGCGACGCTGCTGCGCGAGCTCTATGCCAACCTGCCTTCCCGTGCGCTGCGGATGCTCGCCCCCGCGCTGCTGCATGGCACCGGCCGCCTGGCGCCGCTGCGGGACCGGGAGGCCATCGCGCTGGCGGACGCGCTTCGCACGCAGCCCGCGCTGATCGAGCGCTTGTGCCCTGACGTGTCTCGCCCGAAGACCGGGGGGCTGGTGGACCTGATGGATGCGCTGGCCGCCGCCAGGGTGCTCGGCGACGAGGTCAACGCGCTCAACAAGGCGCTGCGCCGCAGCGGCTCCCTGGAAGCGATTGCACGGACGTCGCGGAACCCGGAGGCGGCGCTGGTCTACCTGCGGGCTGCCGAACAGGTGATTCGTGTCGACGAAGACGACCGGGCCTGGGCGAGGGCAGGCGCGGCGGACACTCCCCCAGAACAGCGCGGCGCGGTGGTAAAGCACTTCATGGGGCAAGGATCCCAAGCGGAGCAGAGCCTTCCCGCATCGCACCGCGCCGCGTAAGCGCTGGGGTGCGAGCGATCGCTGCCCTTCCGCCACACTCAAGCATGCCAGCCAGCGCATGCAGGTGTGCCAGGACGTGAGCGGATCGGCACCGAACTTGAGCGTCCGGGCGCCACCGGGCCCAGACCCGCTGCCTACACTGGGGCCTCCAATCAACAGGAGGCTGCATGTTCAATCACATCATGGTCGGCACCAACGACATTGAGCGGGCCAGGCGCTTCTATGACGAAGTGCTGGGGGTCCTGGGCGCGCCCAAGGCTACCCCTCATCGGGCCCGGTCCGGCCACATGCGCATGTTCTATCGCCATGACGGCGGCAGCTTCGGCATCGCCGAGCCCATCAACGACGAACCGGCCACGTTCGCCAACGGCGGCACCGTTGCGTTTCGGTGCCGGTCGCCCGAACAGGTGCATGCCTTCCACGACACGGCGGTGGCCCATGGCGGCGTCTCCATCGAAGAGCCTCCTGGCCTGCGCGTAGATGCCCTCGGCCAGTATTACCTCGCCTATGTGCGGGATCCAGACGGCAACAAGCTGTGCGCCGTCCATCGGCCCACCATTCAGTCGTGAGCATGGCGCGAGGCGCTGCTCTTTCCCCCTCCGCCAGTGAGCTGGCGCGAACCCTGCATGTGCGGCCCGGCGTTGGCATGGCGGCGCATGTGATGCAGGGCGAGGGACTGAAGATCGTACGGGTGCGGGTGGAGCGGCCAGCGTTGATCCTCGTGGACCGCGGCATCAAGACCGTTCAGCCAGAACGTGGAGCCGCCGTTCGGGCCGCGCCGGGACAGGCCCTGCTGCTGGCGGGCGGGCAGACGGTGGATTTCCATAATGAGGTCGGCCCAGACGCACACTATGAAGCGCGCTGGCTGCTGTTTGCCGGCACGGTGCTCGACGATCCGTACTATCTCTCCACCGTGGAGAAGCGCCTGGGTGCCGCCTCCTCTGCCGCCTCGCCTTCCGCCTCTTCCGCCGCCCCGGTCCGCGCCCTGAGGCGGGTGAGCGTCGGCCTGGCCGAGTCGTTTGAGCGGGCCAGACTGGCGTTGGCGCCCGACCCGGCGAGGCCCGACGCGGTGGTCCGGCAGCAACTCCTGGAAGTGGCGCACTGGCTGCTGGACGCTGGCCTGCCGCTTCGGGCGCCCGCCGAGGACGCGCGTATCTCGGGCCGCATTCGGGCCATGCTTTCGGCCGAACTGGACGCTGACTGGACATCCGCCCGGATCGCTGGCGCACTGGCGATGTCTGAAGCCACCTTGAGGCGACGGCTGGCCGCAGAAGGCACCACGCTCAGCGCCCTGATCGCCGACGTACGGATGGCTTCGGCGCTTGTGCTGCTACAAGCGACGGCACGGCCAGTCTCGGAGATCGCGCTGGCCGTGGGCTATGACTCCCCTTCCCGCTTCGCCGTGCGGTTCAGAAACCGCTTTGGCTTCGCGCCCACCGCCGTGCGCGGGCACGCGCGGCCCGGTCACGCCGCGCCTTGAGTCATCACGAACGGCGCACGCCCGGGGTCAGGCCCTGAAGCTCTTGAAGCCGTTGAGCAGCTCGCGGGCAGCTTGCTCCGTCTGTACGGACCGATCCAGCGGGCTCAGGCACAAGCCTGCGGATTCATACCGAAGGTTTTCGTAGAGTTCCGCCGTGGCGGGAAAGCATTCCAGCAGGGTGGGCAGGGAAGAATTACCGGATTGGCGCAACAGCTCGGCGCTGAGCGTGGCCACCAGTTGGCGATATTGCCCAGGGTCGGGCGCCATGCCGCCACGTTCAAGCTTTTCAAGCATGGCGGCCAGATGGACGACATTGTTCAGCGTGGCCGGCAGGCGGACCACGCGCGTTGTTGCATCGCTGGATGAACTCATGGTGCGGTCTAAGTCTGAGGGACAGTAGCCCCTACGTGGGTGCGGCTTGGGCCTTTTCAAGGCTTCACACTCACTTCACGCTCAGCCCACCGTCTGCTCACCGTCCACCGGGACACTGGCCTTCGTTACATGCATCCCCCTGGAGTTCCTGATGACGATGTTCACTTCTCGCCGCCTGCCGGCCTGGCGCCTTGCGCTGTGGGGCGTGGCCACGTCGCTGCTGCTGGCGCCCGCGGTTGCGATGCGGTTCACCCAGGAAGTGCAGTGGGACGGCCTCGATTTCCTGGTTTTCGGCGGGCTGCTCCTGATCGCTTGTGGCGCCTTTGAACTGTCGATGCGGCTGATGATCCGTCCGCGGGCACGGGGCCTGGCTGGCTTCGCCATCGTGGCCGTCTTCCTGCTGGTGTGGGCGGAGCTGGCGGTGGGCCTTTTCCACTGAGCCTGACGCTGCGCCGCCTCGAATGGAGGGGGTGCCCTTGCTGGCGGCGGCAAGTGATGCCCTATGGGGAGTCCCCTTCTGCGAGTCGGTATGCCAGCTTTCGCCCACCCTTGGCATCGGCGTCCAGCCCGACCCACCGTCCGCTGTCTGCGGCATACCAGACAACGATGCGCTGGCTGCCCGCGACCAGGCGCCAGCCGCGTGCCCGCACCGGCTCGCCGCGAACGGTCACCGGCTGCTCACCCAGCGGCTCGATCTGGGCCAGTTCCACCTTGCCGGTCTGCGGGTTGATCAAGCGCTTTTGCGCCACCAGGCGGGGATGCCAGTACGCAAAGCTCATGAGGCACTCCGCTTCGAAGCGCTGGGTGACCTGCTGGCGCTTGCCGTCGTCGTCCGTGTCGGCAATGAGTTCGCGCAGGCAGTCCTCCTGCCAGCGTTCATGGGCCTGGTGCTGGTAACGATAGACGGAGATTCCGAGCATGCGGACCGTGAAGTCCGCCCGGCTCTCCACCATGCGGTCTCCCGACGAGCCGGACACCATGAAGCGGTGATGGCCAATGGGCCTGCCATCGAGCGTGGCCGTGAAGTTCCATGTCCCGGAGGGGGGCTCCTCGGCTTGTGCCATCGCCGGCCTCGCCAGGATCAGCAGTGCAACCACCAGTCCGTGTTTCATGGAGACGCCTCCGGCGTGACAACGCATGGGATTCATTGGAGGCTTCTACGCGCCAGTCTGGCGTGCGGATCACGGGAGCGCCTGTCGGCTCGGCTAGGATGGGCTGCATGACCTCCGCCGATGCCATGGACGCACAAGAACCGCCTCACCCGCCGCTGTCATTGCCTGGCGCCCTGGTGGACGGCGGTGCGGTCATCAGCCGCCTGGCCATCATCCTCGGTCGGGGGGATCACCTGCTGGCGCGGGCGGAGCAGCATGTTGGCGGCAGCATGGGCGCGGAGCTTTTGGCCCATCGCCTCGCGCCGGACATGTTGTCACTGGCTGAGCAAGTGGTGGTGCTCGCAGACAGTGCATGGGGGGCCGCTGCCCTGCTGGCGGGCAAAACTGCTGATGAGGTGCCTGCAGCAGCCTGGGTATTCAATCGCGGCGGCGACCTGGGGCCGTTGCCAGCCTCTGTTAGCGCGGCACGGCAGCGGATCCAGTCAGCGCGTGCGGCGGTGGAGGTGTTCTCGCGCCAGGCACACACCGCCGCCATGATGGACGGCAGCAGGACCGTGGTGGTCGCTCGGCCTGGCGACAGCAGGCACTTTTCCCTCTGCGCGTTCGTGCACGAGTATGTGCTGCCAAACGCCTATTTCCACCTCACCTTGATCCACGCGCTGCTGCGGCACTGCGGCGTGCCCCTCGGCAAGGCGGACTATGAAGGGCCGCCCAGCTATGCGCGCCCAGGCATTGCCGCCGTGCACGGCTAAAGCAAGCCGTCATCGCGCCGCTTCAAGGGAGGGCGCGATGTCCTCCAGTGACCGACGCTCTGCATCCACGCCAAAGCGCAAGGCCAGCAGGCCCGCCACGATCACGAGCACGGCCCCCAGCGCATAGCCCCCGGCCACGGCCTCGCGCGAGCCGCTGTCCACCAGCCAGCCAAAGAGCAGCGGGGCGGCAAAGCCGCCGGCGCCTGTGCCCACCGCATAGAACAGGGCGATCACCATGGCCCGCATCTCCAGCGGGAACACTTCGCTGACGGTCAAGTAGGCGGAACTGGCTGCCGCTGAGGCAAAGAAGAACACCGCGGACCAGCACAGGGCTTGTGAGCGCGCGTCCAAGGCGCCAGCCACAAAGGCCACGCCGGTGGCCGCAAGGCCAACGCCGGCCAGGCCATAGGTCAGCGCAATCATGCGGCGACGGCCCACCCGGTCGAACAGCGGCCCGAGCAACAAGGGGCCCAGCACATTGCCGAGCGCAAACGGGAAGATATAGAGCGCCACCCGTGTGTCCTCGACGCCGTAAAAGCGCGTCAGCACAAGTGCATAGGTGAAGAAGATGGCGTTGTAGAAAAACGCCTGGGCCAGCATCAGCGCCAGTGCGACACCGCTGCGAGAGCGGTAGCGCCTCAGAAGGACGTGCATGACCTCGCGCATCGCCGGCATGGACATGCGAACGCCCTCATGCCGGCCTGGCGGCACGGGCGGCAGCGTGCCATGCTGAGCCGCCACCTCTGCCTCGATCGTCTGCAATATGCGCTCTGCCTCCTCATGCCGTCCGTGCAGGATCAGCCAGCGCGGGCTTTCCGGCACATGCCGCCGCACCAGCACCATGGCCACGGCCAGCAGCGCACCCATCGCGAAGCCCACGCGCCAACCATTGACCGGCCCCAGCACGTCGGGATGCAGCAGCACCAGGCTGGACCCAGCCCCAAGCGCGGCGCCGAGCCAGAAGCTGCCGTTGATCGCCAGATTGACGCGTCCGCGGACCCGCGCGGGCACCAGCTCATCGATCGCGGAATTGATGGCGGCGTACTCGCCGCCAATGCCGATGCCGGTCACGAACCGGCACAGGGCGAAGAAGCTGAAGTCGGTCGCGAACGCCGTTGCGAACGTGGCCAGGGCGTAGACGGCCAGCGTCACCATGAAGAGTTTTTTTCGCCCAAGGCGGTCAGTCATGCGCCCGAAAGCCAGCGCGCCCAGAATGGCGCCGGCCAGGTAGAGAGATCCGGCCCAGCCGACCTGCACGCCTGTGAGCCCCAGTGTGTCGGGCCGCTCCAGCGCCGCGCCCACGGAGCCCACCAGCGTCACTTCCAGTCCGTCCAGTACCCAGGCCACACCGAGGGCGAGGACCACACGCCAATGCCAGCGCGACCACGGGAGCCGGTCGAGCCGATGCGCAATCTGCAAAGTCGCTTGTGTCATGCAGGGCGGGCAGCAAACGACATGCCGTATGGCGAACTCTGTCGCCACCTTCGATGGCGACGCCCTGGCGGCAGGGCCGCCAGGGGCTTCGATCAGAGCCGGTTCAGGCGCATCAGGGTCGCGATGCTGACCAGCGCCGAGGCGCCGACCAGCACATAGACGATGCGCGAGAGCACGGTCATGGGCCCGAACAGTGCGGCGACCAGGTCGAAGTTGAACAGGCCGACCAGGCCCCAGTTCAGACCGCCAATGATCAGCAAGACCAGGGCGACCGTGCTGATGGCCTTGAAGCCGCCCGAAGGACGGACGTGGGTATGGGTAGTGTCCATGGAATTTCCTCGATGCCAACGTTGAAGGTTGCGTTCAGAGCCACTGCGGCGCAGTGTCCTGGGCAGAGATTGGCAGGGGGCATGCCATGCCGCACGTTCGGGCTACTTTGCGCCGTTCGCCGCGCGCAGAGGCACCTGGCCATGGTGCTTGCAGGCGCGAGCTGTCACAGCCCGAAGCGTTGTTGCGGTGCCCGAAGCACAGATCAACAGGCCGTTGCAATGACACCCTGCTTCCTGGGACTTCGAGCAGGGTTTGCCCTGACGGGTCAAGGTGAAACCGCTTTCAGAATTTCTTCGTTCTTTTACCCAGGGAAATGCCATGAACGTGCCTGCCTGCCTTCGTCCTCACCTTTTGTTGGCCGCGCTTGCCTTGTGCGGTGTTGCGGGAACCGCTGCCGCCCAGACGAAAGTCGTGGGCTATATCCCGTCCTACAAAGGGATGCGGGCGGTGGCGGACCGTACCGACCTCAGCAAGCTGACGCACATCAACATCGCCTTCGCCAACCCGTCGGCCAATGGGAGCTTCCTGAGCGGCGGCAACCCGACCTGCATGGAAGCCGCGACCGGCAGTGACATCAGCTACGTCGTGCAGAAGGCCCATGCCGCGGGCGCCAAGGTGCTGGTGTCGCTGGCAGGCGGCGTCATTCCCGGCTGCTCAGGCAACTGGCAGACGCTGCTGCAACCGGGCAACCGTTCCAACCTGGTCAACAACATCGCCCAGTTCGTCAACACCTTCGGGCTGGACGGGGTGGATGTCGATCTGGAGGGCGCCGTGCTGACGGCCATCGACAACGCCGGCAACTACACGCCGTTCATCCAGAACCTGCGCAGTGCCCTGCCCGGCAAGCTGGTGACCGCTGCCACCGCCACCTATGAGGGCGGCATGGTGCCGATCTCGTCGCTCCCGCATTTCGACTTCGTCACGCTCATGTCGTATGACGCGGTGGGCCCGAGCTGGGGCTCGGTCGGGACTGAACATTCCACCTATGCGATGGCCCAGAGCCACATCGCGACCTGGCAGGCGCGCGGGCTCCCCAAGGAGAAGCTGGTGCTGGGCGTGCCCTTCTACGGATACGGCTTCAACGGCTATGCAGCCGACTACGGCTTCAATGACATCGTGGCGCAGTTCGGCGCGGCGGCTGCACAGAAAGACTTGATCGGCACCCTGTGCGCATCGTGCGGGTACATCACCTACAACGGCGTTCCCACCATCAAGGCGAAGACGAGACTGGCCCTGCAGCAAGGGTCCGGGGTGATGATCTGGGAGCTGTCCCAGGACGGCACCGGGGCCAACAGCCTGCTCTCGGCCATCCGCTCGGAGATCGGCACCACCCCGCCCACCGGCAGCTCGCGCTTCATCGAGGCGGAAGACTTCACCAATCAGAGCGGAGTACAGACGGAGGCTTGTGTCGAGGGCGGCCGCAACGTCGGGTGGATCGATGCGGGCGACTGGATGGTCTATGGCAACGTCAACTTCCCGACCAGTGGCACGTACCGGGTGGAGTACCGCGTGGCCAGCCCGAGCGGCTCGACGCTGTCACTGGACCTGAACGGCGGCTCCATTCAATTGGGTCAGCTTGGCGTCCCGGCCACCGGCGGCTGGCAAAACTGGACCACGGTCTCGCACACCGTGAATGTCAACGCGGGCACGTACAACCTGGGCGTCTATGCCGCTGGGGGCGGGTGGAATCTGAACTGGGTGCGGATCACCAAGCTCTGACGCCCGGAGGCGGTGGCCGGCAGGCGCGCTTGACCGGCCACCGCAAAGGGACAAATCAAGCGCACTGCCCTGATGGACCGCCGCCGATCCGGTTTATCGGTTTTTATGGTTGAGCAATAATTATTGGCCAGCCATAATTTCCCATAAACGACGTCAGGAGCCACCCATGGCAGAAATTTTCCGTCGCGCCGAGATGGCGGAGCAAATGGCCAGGAAGCTGCTTCGCCCCGGCGTGCTGGACGAAGGCATGCGCTCTGGCTTGTTTCTGTCGGGCCTGCGCCGCATCGGCAAGACCACATTTTTGCGCAACGACCTCATCCCGGCCCTGCAGGATCACGGTGCGCTCGTGATCTACGTCGATTTATGGACCGACACCAAGGCGAGCCCCGCCGCGCTGGTGCTGGACGCGGTACGCAAAACCCTGGCGGAGCTTGAGGCGCCCGGGTCGGGCCTGCTGGCCCACCTCAAGCGCGTCAAAGGCTTGGACCTGGGGGCCGCGGGATTCAAGTTTGGCTTCAAGCTCGACTCTGTGGGTGAACCCGGTGGCGCCACGCTGGCCGAGGCGCTCACCCAGGTCGTGGACCAGGGCAAGACGGATGTGGTGATGATCGTGGACGAGGTCCAGCACGCCATCACCACTGATGACGGGCACAACATGCTGCTCGCGCTCAAGGCAGCGCGGGATGCGATCAATCCGCGACCTGGCACGCCGGGGCACTTCATTTTCCTGGGCACCGGCTCGCACCGGGCGCAGTTCGCCGAACTCACCGCCAGGCGAAATCAGGCGTTCGCGGGCGCCGTCTCCGTCGCCTACCCGGTGCTCGGCGGTGACTTTGTCGCCCACCTTCTGAAGCGCGTGAAGGAGGAGGGCTACCCGGTGATCCCTTCACAGCAGGCGGCGGAGGCGGCGTTCACGACTCTGGGAAATCGCCCCGAGGAAATGATCCGGGCGTTGAACCAGCTGCTTCACGCGCTTGGACCTGGCGACGACGCCGACAAGATCTTGACAGTCATCGCTTCAACGCTGCGATCCACCGCAGCGGACATAGAACTGCTCAAGGTCGAGCAGCTAGGAAGCCTGGCCAACGTGATCTTTGATCGCATCGCCATGACGGAGGGCGACGCCCGCGGCCTCTTCTCCGCCGAGGCGGCAGGCGACTATACGAAGGCCGTGGGCCGGGAAGTCCGCGTGGGAGAGATCCAGCCCGTGGTGAACGAGCTGCTGGGCGCCAACCTGATCATGCGCCGTGGCCACGGCACGTACGGCGTGACCGATCCCTTTGTGCAGGAGATCTGGCGCGAGCGCAAGGCGCTCCTGGGCGACTGAACACCCCTACCGTTCCTGGCCCGATGCGCGCCCCCCTTGAAACGTCACATCCCGTCCCTATAATCCTTCCTGCTAGCACTCAACCCACCCGAGTGCTAACAACATTCTTGTGACGGGCTGGCCTTTCGTAGCCGGCCCTGCCATCAAGTCCGACACAGTCAAGGAGATCAGATGAAACTGCGTCCTCTGCACGATCGCGTGATCGTCAAGCGCCTCGAGAACGAAACCAAGACGGCCTCCGGCATCGTCATCCCCGACAACGCCGCAGAGAAGCCCGACCAGGGTGAGGTGCTGGCCGTCGGCCCGGGCAAGCGCAACGACAAGGGTGAATTCGTCGCCCTGAACGTGGCCGTTGGCGACCGCGTCCTGTTCGGCAAGTACAGCGGCCAGACCGTCAAGGTCGATGGCGAAGAGCTGCTCGTCATGCGCGAAGAAGACCTCTTCGCCGTGATCGCCAAGTAAAAGCCACCGCGCGAACCTCCGGCGTCGCCGGACGGTGCCCGGAACCTGACGCCCCTGTAGCGCCCCGGTTCCCCGCCCCTCCGGCCGGCTGGCGGCTCGCCCGCTACGCCCACCTTGGCCGCGGCATCCGTGCCAAAGGCCCCCACGGCGTAGCTGAACTCTCATCACTGAATTCGGAGAATCTCACATGGCAGCAAAAGACGTTGTCTTCGGCGGCGAAGCCCGCGCTCGCATGGTCGAAGGCGTGAACATCCTGGCCAACGCGGTCAAGGTCACGCTGGGCCCCAAGGGCCGTAATGTGGTGCTGGAGCGCTCCTTCGGCGCCCCCACCGTCACCAAGGACGGTGTGTCGGTCGCCAAGGAAATCGAGCTGAAGGACAAGCTGCAGAACATGGGCGCCCAGATGGTCAAGGAAGTGGCTTCCAAGACCTCGGACAACGCCGGTGACGGCACCACCACCGCGACAGTGCTGGCCCAGGCCATCGTGCGCGAAGGCATGAAGTACGTGGCCGCCGGCATGAACCCGATGGACCTGAAGCGCGGTATCGACAAGGCGGTCGCCGCCCTGGTCACCCAGCTGAAGGCCGCCTCCAAGGCCACCACCACCTCCAAGGAAATCGCTCAGGTCGGCACCATCTCCGCCAACAGCGACTCCGAAGTCGGCCGCATCATCGCTGAAGCGATGGACAAGGTCGGCAAGGAAGGCGTGATCACCGTGGAAGACGGCAAGTCGCTGGAAAGCGAACTGGACGTCGTCGAAGGCATGCAGTTCGACCGCGGCTACCTGTCGCCCTACTTCATCAACAACCCGGAAAAGCAAGCCGCACTGCTGGACAACCCGTTTGTCCTGCTGTACGACAAGAAGATCAGCAACATCCGTGACCTGCTGCCGACGCTGGAAGCCGTCGCCAAGGCTGGCCGCCCGCTGCTGATCATTGCTGAAGAAGTCGACGGCGAAGCGCTGGCCACCCTGGTGGTCAACACCATCCGCGGCATCCTGAAGGTTGTGGCTGTGAAGGCGCCTGGCTTCGGCGACCGCCGCAAGGCCATGCTGGAAGACATCGCCATCCTGACGGGCGGCAAGGTCATCGCTGAAGAAGTGGGCCTGACCCTGGAAAAGGTCACCCTGGCCGACCTCGGCCAAGCCAAGCGCGTCGAAGTGGGCAAGGAAAACACCACCATCATCGACGGCAACGGCGCTGCTGCTGACATCGAAGCCCGCGTGAAGCAAATCCGCGTGCAAATCGAGGAAGCCACCAGCGACTACGACCGCGAGAAGCTGCAAGAGCGCGTGGCCAAGCTGGCCGGCGGCGTGGCCGTGATCAAGGTTGGCGCAGCCACCGAAGTCGAAATGAAGGAAAAGAAGGCACGCGTGGAAGACGCGCTGCACGCCACCCGCGCTGCCGTTGAAGAAGGCATCGTGGCTGGTGGTGGCGTGGCCCTGCTGCGCGCCCGCCTGTCCGCTGGCGACATCAAGGGCGACAACGCCGACCAGGACGCCGGCATCAAGCTGGTCCTGAAGGCGATCGAAGCGCCGCTGCGCGAAATCGTGGCCAATGCCGGTGGCGAGCCGTCGGTGGTGATCAACAACGTGCTGGCCGGCAAGGGCAACCACGGCTTCAACGCTGCGAACGACACCTACGGCGACATGATCGAAATGGGCATCCTGGATCCGACGAAGGTCACCCGCACCGCCCTGCAAAACGCCGCTTCCGTGGCTTCGCTGATGCTGACGACCGAGTGCATGGTCGCCGAGTCGCCGAAGGACGAGTCCGCTGCTCCCGCCATGCCCGGTGGCATGGGCGGCATGGGCATGGACATGTAATGTCCGCGGATGGGGCTTCGGCCCTGTCCCCGCTGCCCCACTGCAGCAAAGGGTCGCTTCGGCGACCCTTTTTTCATTGGAGAACCACCCCGTCCGCCGCCCAGGCGCAAGCCATCGACCTGGGGTAGATGCTCCCGCCTTGCTCGGGGATGCACCGCCTTTCGGGCGAAGCACGATAATGGCGGCGCACTTACGAAATCAAGATGGTCCAAGCGCCCTCGCTGCAATCCCTGGTCCAAGAGACCCTGGCTCACGTGCCCTCCTTGTCCCATGCCGTCTATGGCGGCATCCAGGACGAGCTCAAGAGCCGCCTGGAGCACCACCAGCTCATGGCCGGGTGGGCCAAGCGCCGGGCCCACTTCTCTTCGGATTTCGAGGCGTCCCTCACCCGGCTGCTCACGCTGGCCGGCGAGGGCAAGGACCCGCTCGCGCGGGACCGCCAGCTGCGCAATGACAGCCTCAGCCTGGTCGATGAAAACCAGGCGCTGAAGGATGTGGCCATCGCCCACGTCATCAACACCATCGAAGACTCGACCCGCTCGGAGCTGCACCAGCTGGGCAACTTCTTCGGCGCCCTGCGGGGCATCGCCCGGCCGCTCAAGAGTGACAATCCGCTGCGGGCCGCCGTCTTCGCCCATGCGCTGGCGCGCGCCGTCGAGGGCGTGGACCTGGACGCCGATGGCCGTTACAAGCTCATGCGCATTGCCTCGGTGCCGCTGGCCCGCCAGCTGCAGCCGCTCTTTGCGCTGCTGTGCCGTGAACTGCGCCAGGCGCAGCTCAGCGGCATGCTGCAAAGCCATGGCTCGGCGGTGAAGGAATCCGACCTGCGCATGCGCCAGTTCAAGGCGCTGAACCAAAACCCGCAGGCGCCCAACACGACCCTGGACGAAGTGGCCCTGCTGCTGGATGCGGTGACCCGCCCGCAGGAGCTGGACCCCGTGGCCAGCCCACGCCTGGGCCCTGGCGCGCCGGGCGGCAGCAAGGGCGGCGACCTGCTGTCGCGCCTGTACGACCAGATCCTCGCGGACAACAGCCTGCAACCGCAGCTCAAGGTGTTGATGGGGCGGCTGCAGGTCGCCATCGTGCGGCTTTCCCGCAATGACGTCACCCTGCTCAAGCGCCAGGACCACCCCACCTGGCTGCTGCTGAACCGCATTGCTGCCCATGGCGCCGGCTTCAGCGCGACCGACGATGCCGGCCTGAAGGAGTTCCTGCAGGTGGTGGACCGGGCCATCCAGCCGCTGATTGCGTCGGAGCAGCCGGCGGCCAGCCAGTTCCAGCAGGCCCTGGCCCAAGTCGAGCACTTCATCCGCCAGCAAGCCGAACAGCGTGGACAGCACAGTGCCGTGGCCCTGGAGCGCCTGGACCGCGAACAGCAGCGGCAGGATTGGCAGCGCGTGCTGCGTGAGCAGTTGCAGCACCAGCTGGACGACGCCAATGCGGGCAAGCTGATGCGGCGTTTCCTGCTGGGCCCCTGGGTGGAGGTCATTGCGCAGGCCATGGTGCAGTTCGGCCGCGATTCGGAAGAGGCCGTCACCTATGTGGAACTGGTGGACGGCCTGCTGCACAGCGTTCAGCCGCACACCGACGAACCGGGACGCCAGCTGCTGCGCAGCCGGCTGCCGACGCTGGTGAAGTCACTGGAACAGGGCATGGACAGCATCGCCCTGCCCCCGCTGCAGCGCCAGGCCTTCATGAATGAACTCATGCGCCAGCACGGCCGCGTGCTGCGCGGCCTGCCGGCGGACGAGACGGTGCCCGTGGAAGGCGGCGCCCGTCGCCCGGCGCTCACGCCGGAAGAGGTTTTGCAGCAACTGCTGGCCGAACGCGAATCCCAGTTGCCTTCGCGCTGGGCCCACGAACGCGTGGACCGCGGCCAGCTGCCCACCGTGCCCATCGGTCTGTTTGCCGACGAACGCTCGCCAGACGCGCGCGTGGCCCTGCAGGACTGGATCAACGGCATGGAGATCGGCAACTGGTATCACCTGTTCGTCCAGAGCGAATGGGTGACGGCGCAGATCGCGTGGATCAGCGAGAGCCGGCAACTCTTCCTCTTTGTCAGTCAGTTGCCAGACGACAGGCATTCCCTGACGCGCGGCGCGCTGGAACAGCTGGTCGTGAACGGGCTGATCACGATGCTGGAGCCCGAACCGCTGCTGCAACGGGCCATCGGCACACTCATGCAAGACCTGGAACAACAGCGCTGAGTTCTATGTCCGTGTTGCTTCGCCTCCCGCGGCTGCGCGGGGGCGCCCTGCTGGCCGCCTGGCTGTCCGTGGGCGTGGCCAGCGCCGGTCCCGCTGCGTCGCCATCCGCCCGCCCCGTGGCGCCTCCTGCCAGGGTGGCAGCCGCTTCCGCTGCCGCACCCGCCTCTGAGGGTTCACTCCGCGCGAAGGGCCCGGCGCGCCAGGCCACACTATCGGCCACGCTGTCGGCCGCGCCGACGGCGGAGCGCATGCCGCCTGCCCAGGTGGCCCAGATCCCGTCGCTGGGCGATCAGCCCGACACGGTCGCCGCTCCACCTGTCCCGACGGGCCCGCGTCCGCGCCTGGGCCTGGTGCTGTCCGGCGGCGGCGCGCGCGGCCTGGCCCACGTCGGGGTGCTGAAGGTGCTGGAACGCGAGCACATTCCGGTGGACGTGATCACCGGCACCTCCATGGGTGCCATCATCGGCGGCTTGTATGCGAGCGGCATGTCCGCCCAGGACCTGGACCGCGAACTCCGTCGCATCGCCTGGGACCGCCTGTTTGCCAGCCGCGTTGACCGCCAGGACCTGTCCCAGCGCCGCAAGGAGGAGGACTTCGAGTTCTCCGCCACCATCGAGTTCGGGCTGCGCGACGGTGAGGTGCGCGTGCCCACCGGCACCCTGTCCAGCCGTGGCCTGGAAGCGCTGCTGCGCCGCCTGACCTTGCCGGTGCGCGACGTGCAGGACTTCGACCGCTTGCCCACCCCGTTCCGCGCCGTGGCCACGGACATGGAAAGCGGCGCCGAGCGCGTGCTCTCGCAAGGAGATCTGGCGCTGGCGCTGCGCTCCAGCATGAGCGTGCCCGGGGTGTTTGCACCGGTCGAATGGGAAGACCGCATCCTGGGCGACGGCGGCCTCGTCAACAACCTGCCCGTGGATGTCGCCCGTGAAATGGGGGCACAGCGGCTGATCGCCATCAACGTCGGCACGCCGGTGGCTGGGCGCTCGTCACTCAACTCGCTGCTGGGGCTAACCTCCCAGATGATCACCATCCTGACCGAGCAGAACGTTCAGCGTTCGCTCGCCTCCATGGCCGCTGGCGAGGACCTGCTGATCACGCCGCGGCTGGGCCGGCTGACATCGGCCGACTTCGACAAGGCACCGGAGTTCATCCGCCTGGGTGAGGAAGCCGCCGAGGCCATGCTGCCGCAGCTGCGCGCCTACGCGGTGGATGCTGATCTCTACGCCCAGTGGCAACTGGCCCGCACGGGCCTGAAGCCGCCAGCGCCGCTGGTGGCCGCCATCACGCTGGAGGGTACGGACCTCACGAACCCGGAGCGGCTGCGCAGCCAGCTGGAATCCAAACCCGGCGTGCCTTTTGACAACAGCACGGCCGAACGCGACATGCGGTTCCTCTCTTCCAGCGGCGACTACGACCGCGTGGACTACCACGTGGAGAAGCGCGTCGAGGGCGAGACGCTGGTGTTCACCATGGAAGACAAGCCTTGGGGCCCGAATTACTTCCGGGTGGGCATGGACCTGTCCACCGACTCCAGCGGCGACAGCTTCTTCAACCTGCGCATCAGTCATAACCGTCACTGGTTGACCGACAAGGGCACCGAGTGGCGCAACCAGGTGACCATCGGGGAGACCCCGCGCCTGTATACCGAGCTCTACCACCCTCTTGGGCTGCGGCTGGGCGTGGCCGACGACTGGTTTGTCTCCGGTTGGGGCGAAGCCAACCAGCGCAAGCAGATCGTCTACAGCAGCAGCGATCCGGACAACGTCAACGTGGGTCAGGCCCGGCTGGTGCGCCGGGACGCCAGCGTCGGCCTGGACCTGGGCCAGCCCTGGGGCCGATGGGGAGAGGTACGGCTGGGCGTGGTGAGCCAGATCCGCTTTGCCAAGCCCGACCTGATCACGCTGTTGCCGTCGGACGCCGGCAAGCTCCGCTGGACCAGCCATGAAACCGGCCTACGGCTCAAGACCGTGGTGGACCAGCTGGACTATGCCAACTTCCCGCAGCATGGCTACCGCTTCACTGCGGAGGCGGAAGCCGGCCGCCAAGACAACAAGAACCTGACCAGCGGTCGCTTTGTGCGGGTGAGCGCGGACGGCACCCTCGCCCACAGCTTCGGAGGCCACACCTTCAGCCTGTACATGCGCGGCGTGGCGGCGCAGCAGCCCGACGACTCGGGCCTGGGCGGCTACACCCTCGGGGGCTTTCACCAGCTCTCCGGCTATCAGCCCAACCAGTTGAGCGGCAATGCGCTGCTGTTCACCCGCGCTACCTACTATCGGCGGCTGAACGACTCGCCGTTCCTGTCGCGCGGCTTCTTCCTCGGCGGCACGCTGGAAGCGGGCAACGCCTGGGCCAGCCGGCGCGACATCAATGCCAAGGATCTGCGCTACGCAAGCAGCGCGTTCCTGGGGTCCGATACCGGTCTTGGGCCTTTGTACGTGGGTCTGGGCTACGCACCCAAGGCAGGCACGACCCTGTACGTGTTCATCGGTAGGCCCTGAGCGGGCGAAAGAAAAGCCACCCGAGGGTGGCTTCGTGATCGCCTGAGGCGGTGGGCTGACGCTTGGCGCGGCTTAGCGGTCGGCGTCGCCGTCTTCAGCACTGGCGTCAGCACCGGCGTCAGCACCAGCGTCAGCACCATCCTCGGCGCCGCCCTGAACCTGATCCTCGCGAGCAGCGCCGGCTTCATCGGCATACCGCTCATCCATGTCGTCGTCCTGCCGAAGGACTCGCGGCTCGCGATGGGCCCAGTCATAGATCAGCTCGGCTGCATCGTCCAGGCCCTGCTTGCTCAGGGCGGAGAACAGCGTGATGGCGATGTCCGAATCCTCGGTCGCCAGGACGCCCAGCTCCTTTTGCACCTGCGCCAGCACGGCGGCGCCGTCCTTGCGGTTGAGCTTGTCTGCCTTCGTCAGCAGCACCAGCAGGCTCACTTCGCCGGCCGTCACACGGTCGGAGACGAATTCCAGCAGTTGCTTGTCCAGGTCGGTCAGGCCGTGGCGGGAATCCACCATCAGCACCACGCCCGAGAGGCTTTCGCGCTCGCTGAGGTAGTCGGCCATCACGCGCTGCCAGCGCAGCTTGGCATCGCGCGCCACGGCGGCATAGCCATAACCTGGCAAGTCGGCAAAGAGTGCGTCGGGCGCGTCCTTAGGGCCAAGGACGAACAGGTTGATGTGCTGCGTGCGGCCCGGCGTCTTGGAGGCAAAGGCCAGGCGTTTTTGCTGGGCCAGCGTGTTGATGGCGGTTGATTTGCCGGCATTGGACCGACCGACAAAAGCGATCTCCGGCAGCGCGCGAGCGGGCAAGGGTTGGCTGTCCTGCTCAGCCCCGGCCAGCGGCTGCCCGGCCTCATCCAGGCCCGGCCCCTCCTGGTCCAGCAGCTCTGGCTGCGCGTCGTCCTGTTCCTCCTGTTCGGCCCCGGGCAGCACGCCGTTGCGCGGCAGGTGATGCAACTGGCTCGCGGTGGTCAGGAAGCGTGCGGTGTGAGTCCAGGCAAGGGCACGCTTGGCAGGCGACAGGGCCACAGCGGGCGCCGCGACCGGTGCGGTGCCAGGGCTTGCGTTACGCTTGGGCTTGACCGGCTTGGCGGCCTTGCCTGAAGCCTTTCCAGGCTTCGTCGCCGTGGTGCCGCGCGCGGGCTTGCCCGAGGTATTCCCCGCAGATTTGCCCGGTGGTTTGCCCGGCTTGGCGGCCGCCGGCTTGAGCCCCTTGGGGCCCGACCGGGTGGCGGCGCCCGACCCGGAAGTTGAAGACGCTGTGCGTCCTGCGGGTTTCCCTGGGGTCGCCGAAGCGGGTTTCTTGTTGGAATCGGTCATCGCGCTTCGGAGGTCAAAGAGGCGCCATTGTAAGATTTCTCGGTTGCGCTCATCCAACCCCTCAACATTCATGAAGACTGCCTCTTTCTTGTTGTCGAGCCTGGTTCTGTTGTCCGGCGCTGCACTGGCGGCGGAAACCAAGCCCGCGGCCAAGCCCGATCTCAACAAGGGTCAAGCCATTTCCACCCAGGTTTGTGCGGCCTGCCATGCGGCGGACGGTTCGCGGGGCAGCCCCGCCAACCCCATCCTGCAAGGGCAGCATGCGGACTACCTGGCCAAGCAGCTGCATGAGTTCAAGACAGGCAAGCGGGTCAGCCCCGTCATGAACGGCATGGCCGCGCCGCTGTCGGACGATGACATTCGCAATGTCTCGGCGTTCTATGCCGGCAAGCAGGCCAAGCCCGGCTTTGCCAAGAACAAGGAGCTCGTCTCGCTGGGCGAGAAGATCTACCGCGGCGGCATCGCCGACAAGCAGGTGCCTGCCTGCGCCGGCTGTCACAGCCCCAACGGTGCGGGCATCCCGGCGCAATATCCGCGCCTGGGCGGCCAGCACAGCGACTACACCGAGGCGCAGCTCACGGCGTTCCGGGCCGGCACGCGCCCCAACAGCGTCCCGATGGTGGCCATCGCCGCCAAGCTGAGCGACCGCGAAATCAAGGCCGTGTCGGACTACATCGCCGGCCTGCGCTGACCCGGCTGGCCTGGCGGCGGCCTGCGCCCCGCCCGGGCGCCGCCGTGGTCCGCCCTGCCTGACTGCCCGAGACTGCCCTGCGCACGGGCGCGACGCTTTGCACCGGTCCTCGCACCGGTGCTTGTCCATCAGCCGGTGCCTGCACCGGCTTGTTACATGGGCCTCCGGCACGCGTCACGGATGCCCGCGACAATGGCCCCCATGACCGAGAAGTCCTCCGACCGCCCTGCCGCCAGCCTGGCCATCAGCCGCACCTTGCTGGCCGACGCCATGGAACTGCTGGCGTCGATGCGTTTTGCCATCTCCCTGCTCGTCGTGATCTGCATCACCGCCGTCATCGGGACGGTGGTGAAACAGAACGAGCCGATGAACAACTACGTCAACCAGTTCGGACCTTTCTGGTCCGAGCTGTTTGGCCGGATGGATCTTTACACCGTCTACAGCGCCTGGTGGTTCCTGTTGATGCTGGGCTTCCTGGTGGTGTCCACCAGCCTGTGCATCGCCCGCCACACGCCCAAGATCCTGCGCGACTTCAAGACCTACAAGGAAACGGTGCGGGAGCAATCGCTGCAGGCTTTTCGTCACAAGGGCCTCGGTTACCTGCACCTCGGCCCCGAAGCGTCGCTCCAGCAGCTCAATGCCTGGCTGGCCGCCCATGGATGGCGGGCGCGTGCGCAGGTGCGCAACACCGGTGTGATGATCGGCGCCAAGAAGGGGTCGGCCCACAAGGTGGGCTATCTGGCTGCCCACTCGGCCATCGTGCTGATCTGCCTGGGGGGCCTGCTCGACGGCGATCTGCTGGTGCGCATGGTCATGTGGGCCCAGGGAAAGTCCATCTACCAGGGCGCCGACTTCAACAAGATGACGGCGGAAAACCGCCTGGGCCCGAACAACCCGAGCTTCCGGGGCAACCTGTTCGTGCCCGAGGGCAGCCGCAGCGCCGCCGCCTTGCTGAACATGCCCACCGGCGTGGTGATGCAGGAACTGCCCTTCGAGGTGGAGCTGAAGAAGTTCAAGGTGGAGTACTACAGCACGGGCATGCCCAAGCTGTTTGCCAGCGACATCGTCATCCATGACCGCGAAACCGGCGCCACCCAGGCGGCCACCGTCAAGGTCAACGAGCCCGTCACCTATCGCGGCCTGACGCTCTATCAAAGCAGTTTCGAAGATGGCGGCTCGGAGTTGCACCTGCGCATGCGCAACCTCTCCGGCAGTGACGAGGCCGACCTGACCGGCAAGATTGGCGGCTCGGTCACCATGACCCAGGGCGACAGCAAGACCACGCTGGAGTTTGCCGACTTGCGCGTGATCAACGTCGAGAACCTGGGCGGAGCCACAGCCGGCGCCGCCGGCACTGGGGCCAGCGACAACGCCACCGATGTGCGTCGCGTGGATCTGGTGGGCAGCCTGGAGCAGCACCTGGGCTCGGGCGCCACCACCGTCAGCAAGAAGAACCTGCACAACGTGGGCCCCTCCTTCAGCTACAAGATCCGGGACGCCAGCGGGCAGGCGCGCGAATTCAACAATTACATGCTGCCGCTGGAGCTGGAAGGCCAGCGCGTCTATCTGCTCGGCGTGCGGGAAGCCACCGGTGAGAACTTCCGCTACCTGCGCGTGCCGGCGGACGGCAAGGACAGCATGGACGGGTGGCTGGCGATGCGCCGCGCCCTGGCCGATCCGGTCCAGCGCAACCGGGCGGCACGCCGTTATGCCGAGGCCGCATCGCCGAGCGACAACCCGAAGATGCGGGAGCAACTGGAGGCCACCAGCCTGCGGGTGCTGACCCTGTTCGCCGGCGCTGCCGGCCTGCGTGCGGACACGCCCAAGCAAGGCGCCGCGGTGGGCGGCCTGCCGGCGCTGTCGGATTTCATCGAACGCGAAGTGCCCGAGGCGGACCGCGGCCGGGTGTCTGAAGTGCTGCTGCGCATCCTCAACGGCAGCCTGTTCGAGCTGTACAAGCAAGGCCAGCAGCAGCTGGGCCAGCCGACGCCAGAGGCCGGCCCCAAGACACAGGCCTTCATGACGCAGGCCGTCCTGTCGCTGTCGGACGCCATGTTCTATCCGGCCCCCATGTTCCTGCAGCTCAATGATTTCAAGCAGGTGCAGGCCAGTGTCTTCCAGGTGACACGGGCCCCAGGCCGCAACCTGGTCTATGCCGGCGCCATCTTGCTGATCATCGGCGTGTTTGCCATGCTCTACATCCGGGAGCGCCGGCTCTGGATCTGGCTGGAATCGGCGCCCGGCAGGGCCGAGCAGACCCGGGTGCGCATGGCCATGTCCAGCAACCGCGACACCCCTGACCTGCCCACGGAATTTGAAGCGCTCAAGCGGCAACTGCTGCACGAGGAGGCCTGAACATGAACAGTACGACCACCACCGTGGAGAGCCGGATGCATGCCGACACCTCCACGCTTGAATCCACCATTGCCGCCTCGTCCCGCTCCCTGGTCATCGGCAAGCGCGGCTGGTACCACCAGCGTGACCTGACCGACTGGCTGTTTGCCGCGCTCGTGCTGCTGGGCGCCGGCTTCGCGTTCACGCGCTACCAGGCGTCGATGGACGTCTATGAGAAGGGCATCTTGCTGGGCGCCACGCCAGCCATGATTGCGCTGGGATGGTTCTGGCGGCCGCTGCGGCTGCTGTGGGTGGTGGTGGGCGCGGCCAGCCTGCTGGCCATCCAGCTCTATCTGCGCCAGACGGACAGCTTCGGCGCGGACCTGGCCGCCGCCGACAAAGTGTTCTTCCTCAAATACATGCTCTCCAGCCAGAGCGCCATTTTGTGGATGAGCGTGCTGGTCTACATGAGCACGCTGTTTTACTGGCTCGGTTTCTTCAAGCGCGAGAACGGCCACAGCGCGGCTGAAGCCATTGGTACGCGCCTGGCCTGGGGCGCTGTGGGCATGGCGCTGATCGGCACCATGGTGCGCTGGTTCGAAAGCCACCAAATCGCGCCGGACATCGGCCACATTCCGGTCAGCAACCTCTACGAGGTGTTTGTCCTGTTTACGTGGCTGACCACGCTGATGTATCTCTACTACGAGCAGCGCTTTCGCACGCGGGCCCTGGGCGCCTACGTCATGCTGGTGGTGAGCGCAGCCGTCAGCTTCCTGCTCTGGTATACGGTTGCACGCGAGGCGCACGAGATCCAGCCGCTGGTGCCCGCCCTGCAAAGCTGGTGGATGAAAATCCACGTGCCGGCCAACTTCATTGGCTATGGCAGCTTCTCGCTGGCGGCCATGGTGGCCCTGGCCACCCTGCTCAAGACGGCGCCGCCGCGCAGCCTGGTGATCGGCCTGATCGGTGTGCCGGTGGGCCTGGTGGTGGTGCTGCTGGCGTTTCGCTTTGGCGCCACGCTGACGCCCGACACGGTGGCCGGGCTGGACGGCTGGGCCGGCAAGATGGCCGGGGTGGCGGTCTTCCTGGCGCTGAGCGTGGCCCTGCGCGGCCCGCTGACGGCACGCCTGCCGGCGCTGGAGGCGCTGGACGACCTGATGTACAAGGCCATCGCCCTGGGCTTTGCCTTCTTCACGGTGGCCACCATCCTGGGCGCCTTCTGGGCCGCCGAGGCCTGGGGCGGTTACTGGAGCTGGGACCCCAAGGAAACCTGGGCGCTGATCGTCTGGCTGAACTATGCCGCCTGGCTGCACATGCGCCTGATGAAGGGCCTGCGGGGTGTGGTGTCGGCCTGGTGGGCGCTGATTGGCCTGCTGGTCACCACCTTCGCCTTCCTGGGCGTCAACATGTTCCTCGCGGGCCTGCATTCCTACGGCACCCTCTGATCGCATCCCCGGCCTTTAGGCGTCTGCCCCTCTCCCGAAAGGGGCAGACCGCCGGTTTTAAGTCTTGTCTCATGCAAACAAGCGGTTGATGGCGTAAGGTCTGGGCCGTCCGCCCATTCCGGGCGAGCCCCAAAGGTTGGCCATGCATCTCCTGCGTCAGCGAGACGGACTGCGCATCCCGTCCTCCGAAATCACCCCGCGCGAGCATTACGAGAACCGCCGCGACTGGCTCAAGTCCGCAGGCGCCCTTGGCCTGGCCGGCCTGGGCGCCGGCCTCGGACTGGACGCCGCAGCGCAAACCGCCGGCCCTGGCAAGCTGGCCAAGCTGCCGGCCACCCGCAGCGCCGTCCCCGGCGCCATGGCCATGGAGAAGCTGACGCGCTATGAGGACGTCACCTCCTACAACAACTACTACGAGTTCGGCACGGACAAGAGCGACCCGGCCCAGCATGCCCACACGCTCAAGACCCGTCCCTGGACGGTCGCCATCGAAGGCGAGTGCGCCAAGCCGGGGCGTTACGGCATTGAAGACCTGCTCAAGCTGGCGCCGATGGAGGAACGCATCTACCGGCTGCGCTGTGTGGAAGGCTGGTCGATGGTCATCCCTTGGGAAGGCTATTCGCTGGCGGAGCTGCTGAAGCGGGCGGAGCCGAGCAGCCGCGCCAAGTACGTGGAGTTCACCACCTTGGCGGACAAGGCGCAGATGCCCGGTGTGCGCTCGGGCGTGCTGGACTGGCCTTATGTGGAGGGGCTGCGGCTGGACGAGGCCATGCATCCCCTGACGCTGCTGGCCTTTGGCCTGTATGGCGAAGTGCTGCCCAACCAGAACGGCGCCCCGCTGCGGCTGGTGGTGCCCTGGAAGTACGGTTTCAAGTCCGCCAAGTCCATCGTGAAGATCCGCTTCACCGAGCAGCAGCCGGTGAGCAGCTGGACGAAGGCGGCGCAGCAGGAATATGGCTTTTATTCCAATGTGAACCCCAAGGTGGACCATCCGCGCTGGAGCCAGGCCACCGAGCGGCGCATCGGGGAAGACGGCTTCTTTGCCAAGAAGCGGGCCACGCTGATGTTCAACGGCTACGAGTCACAAGTCGGGCAGCTGTATGCCGGCATGGACCTGAAGAAGTTCTACTGACCCGACTGAGAGCCTCTCTTGCAAACGTCCCCTCCCCTGCGGGCGGCCAAGGCCGCCCGCCATCCGCTGCTCCATCCGGCTGCCAAGGTGGTGCTGTTCGTGCTGTGCCTGCTGCCGCTGGCCTGGTATGCCTTTGGCGTTGTGACCTATCAGCTCGGCGCCAACCCGGCCGAGGCCGTGATCCGCGGGCTGGGGGACTGGACGCTGCGCCTGCTCTGGATCACCCTGGCAGTGACGCCGCTGCGCCAGTGGACGAGTCAGCCGGCCCTGGCGCGCTTCAGGCGCATGCTGGGAGTTTTCACGTTCGTCTATGCGAGCCTGCACCTGGTGGCCTATGCCTTCCTGGACATGAGCCTGGACATTCCGGAGATCCTGCGGGATATCGCCAAGCGGCCCTTCATCCTGATGGGTTTCGCGGCTTGGCTGATGCTCCTGCCGCTGGCGGCCACGTCCTTCAATCGCGCCATCAAGGCGCTGGGCGCCAAGCGCTGGCAGTGGCTGCACAAGCTGGTGTATGCGATTGCCGTGGTCGGGCTGATGCACTTCATCTGGATGCGGGCGGGCAAGAACAATTTTGCGGAGCCTGCCGTGTATGGCGCCATCCTTGCGGTGCTGCTGGGCTGGCGGGTCTGGAAGCGTCTGAAGGCTTGACCCTGGCGACAGCCAAGGCGCCTGCGTGAAGAAAACAGCCGCCGGCCGGCTTTGAAACCCCTGCGCTGGCGGCATTCCTGCGCGTTCCCGGATAATCCCGGGTTTTCCCCGCCGGCCGCCCGCCATGACCGACGCCTTTCTGGCCAGTACGCCAGAGTCCTTGCCCATGCTTCCCCCCATCCTGGACGCCGCCATCATCGGGGGTGGCCCGGCGGGCTGCAGTGCGGCCAGCTGGCTGGCGCAGCTGGGATTGAGTGTGGCGGTCATCGAGCGCGGCCCGCGCCTGTGTGGCAGCCTGCAGCCGCTCACCTATCACCAGGACTGGCTGCTGGGCCAGCCCGGAGAAAGCCTTGCCGCGCTGGGAGACCGCTACGCCAGCCATGTCCATGCCCTGCCTGGTGTTCATGTGCTGCTGCACCGCAGCGCCCACCACCTCGATTGGCAGGCTGAACAAGGGTGGCAGATTCATCTGGATGGCGATGCGCAAGCCCCGGAAGGTGCCGACCACGCGCAGCGGCGGACCTTGCGGGCGCGGGCGCTGTTGCTGGCTACCGGCCTGACGCCGCGCCACCCGGCGCCCTTGTATCCCGCCACTGCCCGCCATGGCCGGGTCATGGATGCGGTGGAGCTGACGGCACGCCGCGACACCTTGCCCCCAGGCCGCGTGCTGCTGCTCGGCGGAGGCGACAACGCGGTGGAGAACGCGCTGTTCCTGCAGGACCACGGCCATGAAGTGACGATCTGGTCCCGTTCCGATTGGCGAGCCCAGACGCATCTGCTGCAGCAGCTGGATGCCCGCCCCGGCACCCGGCGGCGCGCGGCTCAAACGCTGCCCACCAGTGTCACGCCGCATGCGGATGGCGTGACGGTCCATTCCAAGGCCTATGGCGAGGAGCACTTCGACCATGTGGGCGTGCTCCTGGGTTATGAGCCGGAAGCCTCCGCATGGCTGCTCGTGGCGGACGCCCTGCAGCGCGCCGGGGTGACGGCGCCGTCCCAGCCGTTCCGGGATGAGCCCCGGTTCGGGGTGCTGGGCCTGTTCGTGGCGGGGGATGCCAGCGGGCGTCAGCACCCTTGCGTGCAGACCGCGCTGGGCGACGGTGTGGTGGCGGCCAAGCAGGTGGAGACCTTCCTGCGCCCACTGCGCGAGGCACAGCCTCCGCCGGCGCTGCGCCGCAACAACCGCCAGGTGATCCATATCACCGGGCTGCGCTTCGGCGCCAACTTGGGGGTGCTGGACTTCGAGCGTGAAGGCCCACAGCCTATCCAGGTGGATGCCGAAGTGAACCTGGGCGCGCAGACGATCGTCTCGCGCGACGCCGATATTGGCCATGTGCTGGACTACCGGCGTGTGCGCCTGATCATCATCGATGAATGCACGGCCGAGCATACGGATCTGCTGGAGGCCTTGCTCGGGAAGCTGTGCACGCGGCTGATGAAGCTGCCCGGGGTGGCCGGGGTGCGGATCAAAGTGACGAAACTGGAGATCTTTCCGGACTGCCAGGTGGCCATTAGCGCCGAGTGCGGGTATTGGTGACCCCCCCCTACGCGCTGCGCGCGCCCCCCCAGGGGGGCGAGCCCGGCGGCCCGGCAAAGCCGGTTCCGCGGGCTCCGCTTGGGAAGAGGGGTGAGGTAGGGGCCCTGGCTGAGTTGGGTTGGGGCTGAGGGCGTGGAAAGGCCTGGTGGCTCGGCAGAGCTGGTTCCGCGGGGGATACGGCCCCCCCTATGCGCTGAGCGCCCCCCCAGGGGGGCGAGCCTGGCGGCTCGGCGGAGCCGGTTCGGCGGGCTCCGCTTGGGCAGAGTGGCAAGGTTGGCTGGGTTGGGTTGTGGGTTGTGGCCTGACAGAGAATTTGGATGAGGAATGACTATGAGCGAGAGCATGACTGCGGCGATTGAGGGTGCGGTGGACCAGGCGGCGGCAGATGCCGCGTCGAAGAAGCACGCCCATGAGATGAACAAGCTGTCCAAGCGGCTGCACCGCCAGGTGGGACAGGCCATCGCCGACTTCAACATGATCGAGGACGGCGACAAGGTGATGGTCTGCCTGTCCGGCGGGAAAGACAGCTATTCGCTGCTTGACATCCTGATCAACCTGAAGGAACGGGCACCGATCAAGTTCGACATCGTCGCGGTCAACCTCGACCAGAAGCAGCCAGGCTTTCCTGAAGAGGTGCTGCCGGCTTACCTGCGCTCGCGCGGCGTGGACTTCCATATCGAAGAGCAGGACACCTATTCCATCGTCAAGCGGCTGGTGCCCGAAGGCAAGACCACCTGCAGCCTGTGCTCGCGCCTGCGCCGCGGCATCCTCTACCGCGTGGCCGGCGAACTGGGCGCCACCAAGATCGCACTCGGCCATCACCGCGACGACATCGTGACGACGCTGATGCTCAACATGTTCTTCGGCAGCCGCATGAAAGGCATGCCGCCCAAGCTCGTGAGCGACGATGGCAAGAACGTAGTCATCCGCCCTCTGGCCTACGTGCGCGAATCCGACTTGCAGCGCTGGGCCGAGCACCGCGAATTCCCCATCATCCCGTGCAACCTGTGCGGCAGCCAGCCCAACCTGCAACGCGCCACCGTCAAGGCCATGCTGCAGGACTGGGACCGCCGCTTCCCCGGCCGCGTGGACAACATGTTCACCGCCATGGGCAACATCGTGACGTCCCACATGATGGACCGCTCACTGTTCCCGTTCCAGACGATCAAGGCCACCGGCGCGCCGGTGCAGGACGGTGACATCGCCTTCGACGAGGAAGAGCACTGCGGCACCGGCGCCACCGAAGCCACGTCCGTCATCCGGCTGGTGCGGGACGACGAGCAGGACTGACCCTCCCGGGCCGCCGGAAACCTTCTCGAAACCGGATCATTACCCGCGCCTCACACACCAGGTCAACCTGACACGGTCACAATCGTTGTCATGGAAGCCCGGCAGCGCGCGCTCAGGCTCGCGCCGTGCCTGCATAGACTTCGACACGGCATCGACCCAACAGGAGGCCCGTATGTTCACCCTCAATCGCCGGCTGGCCTTGGCCAGCCTTGGCGCTGCCACCGTGCTGGCCTTGACCGGCTGCGCGTCGCTCAACAGCGTCTCGGCCGAGGTCCAGTCCTTCGGCAGCTGGCCCGCAGGCCGTCAGCCGGGCACCTACGCCTTTGAGCGCATGCCCTCGCAGCAGCAACATGCGGACAGTCAGTCCCGGCTGGAAGACGCGGCCCGCCTGGCGCTGGAAAAAGCCGGCTTCACCGCCGCCACCGACCCGAAGTCGGCGGATGTGCTGGTGTCGCTCGGCGCCCGCATCACCCGTACGTCGCCCGCGCCCTGGGACGACCCCTTGTGGTGGCGCTGGAACGGCAACTACTTCCAGTGGCGCTACGGCCCGGCTTGGCGGCCCTACTACAACCGCTGGGGCTTCTCCTACCCCATGGACCCGATGATGGAGCGGCGCTATGACCGCGAAGTGGCCTTGCTGCTGCGCGACCGCAAGAGCAACGAGCCGCTCTATGAAGCCCGCGCCAGCAACGACGGCCTGACCGAAGGCGACCAACGGCTGCTGGGCGCGCTGTTCGAGGCGTCCTTTGCGGACTTCCCACAGACCCGGCCCGAACCACATTCGGTGACGGTGCCCCTGCCGCCCGCCATGACCCCCTGAACGCCGGGGGTGCGTCCCCTGGCGCACCGACCCGGTGCCCGGCCTGGCGCGGGCCGGCACAACGATAATCGCGGTTTTCCACTGGAAGCCGCGATTTTTCTATGTCGCTGAACATCGTTGTCATGGCCGCGGGCAAGGGCACCCGCATGAAGTCGTCCCTGCCCAAGGTGCTGCACAAGCTCGCCGGGCGGTCGCTGCTCCAGCATGTGCTGTCTCGCACCGCGGCCCTGCACGCCCAGGCTCGTATCGTCATCACGGGCCATGGAGCGCAGCAGGTCGAGGCCGCAGTGGCCGGCGAAGGCATCCGCTTCGTGCGGCAGGAGCCGCAACTCGGCACCGGCCACGCCATCCAGCAGGCCGTGCCGGCCCTGAAAGCCGGTGGCAGCACGCTCATCCTGAGCGGTGACACGCCGCTCATCAGCACACGCACGACCCAGGCGCTGGTGGACGCCTGCCAGGGCACCGCCTTGGCCCTCCTGACCATCGAGTATGCAGATCCCACCGGCTATGGACGCATCGTGCGCCAGGGTGAAGCGGTCAAGGCCATCGTGGAGCACAAGGACGCCACGCCGGAGCAGCGCCAGATCCGTGAGTGCTACACCGGCATCATGGCGGCACCCACCGCCGCCCTGCAACGCTGGGTCGGCCAGCTCAGCAACCAGAACGCCCAAGGCGAGTACTACCTGACGGACGTCGTCGCCATGGCGGTGGCCGAAGGGGTGCCCGTGGTCGCGGTCACCACGACTGACGAGACTGAAGTGCTGGGCGTGAACAGCCCCTCGCAACTGGCACAGCTGGAGCGGCGCTTCCAGCGCCAGCAGGCCGAAGCCTTGATGGAGGCGGGCGTCCGGCTGGCGGACCCGTCCCGGCTGGACGTGCGGGGCACGCTGACGTGCGGCCGCGACGTGGACATCGACGTCAACTGCGTGTTTGAAGGCACGGTGAGCTTGGGCGACGGCGTGCGCGTGGGCGCGAACTGCGTGATCCGCAATGCCAGCATCGCCGCGGGAGCACGCATCCACGAGTTCACCCACATCGATGGTGAAGCCGCTGGCGTCAGCGTGGGAGAAGGCGCCCTGATCGGCCCGTTTGCGCGCTTGCGACCGGGGGCCCGACTGGGCGCGGATGTCCACATCGGCAACTTCGTGGAGGTGAAGAACTCCACGCTGGGCAATGGCGCCAAGGCCAACCACTTGGCCTACCTCGGCGACGCCACCGTTGGAGAGCGCGTCAATTACGGCGCCGGATCGATTACTGCAAACTATGACGGCGCCAACAAGCATCGCACCACCATCGGCGCGGATGTGCATGTGGGCTCGAACTGCGTGCTGGTGGCGCCGGTCACGCTGGGGGACGGCGCAACCATCGGCGGCGGCTCCACCATCACCAAGGACGTGGCGCCCGGCCAATTGGCCGTCGCGCGCGGCCGACAAACCGTGATATCTGAATGGGTTAGGCCTGTCAAAAAGAAATGAGGGGTTCAGAATGCCCTTAAGCTGGCTTTGCGTTGCGGCGTTTCGTGGCATGTCGATGTGTGACATGTTCATCGAAGCGCCCGCCGCGAAGCGGCCAGCCCCCCGGACCACGGGAGGCGCCCGGGGCGGAGGTTTCCTAGCATTCGCCCTGTTGTAGATCCACCTGGGTGTTCCATGGCGATCCGTACTGCTGACACAACCGACCTGCTGCCGCTGCGTGACGACGAGATCGTCGCGCCGGAGACTGCCGCGCTGGACGGGCTGATGAAGTCCCTGGACGCCGACGCGGACACGCCGCAGGCGCAGGCCGCCCGCAGCGAAGCGCTGGAGCAGCTGGCGCTGTCGCACGCCATGTGGGACGACGCCGCCCAGGCCTGCTTCTACCTGTGCCGCAGCCTTGGCCTGGCCCGCCAGCAGCAGACTCCCACCCACGACGGCGACCCTGGCGGTCCCGACCTGGACCTGCTGTTCCAGTTGCTTGGCGCGCTGGCGGACCTGCCCTCCGAAATCAATGCGCTGCCCCTGCCCGAAGGCGAAGCCGACGGCCTGGGCGTGGCCGAACTCTGCCACCAGCTCAGCGCGGCGCGTGAATTGACCACCGTCGCCTGGAACGAAGCGGCGGACATGGATCATTCGGTTGCGGCCTGCCCGGCCGCGCCTGCACGCGCGCTGCACTGACCGCCGTCAGTGCCGGCTGCCCATCTCCCGATGGCCGCGTTCGTGACCAGCAATCAGCCGGCTGACCCGGGACACCGACAGGCCTAGTTCCCGGGCCAGGGCAGTCATGGATTGCCCGCCTTCCGTATGTGCGCGGTAAAGCGCCTCTTCCCGGGTATCGCTGTTTCTCAGCCACTCGCGCAGGCCGCGCGGTCGCGCCGCCCGTGGCGCGCGCTCGCTGAGCCTGACGGTGCGCTGCACGAATGCCGCATCTCCCAGGAAGATCTGATGGCGCAACTGGCCCCAGATGTCCAGCTCAGGCTCCGACTCCACCATGCCGTAATAGCGCTGTGCCGCCCGGCGGCGGTCTGCCGCGTTTTGAGGCAGCCGGCCCAGCACGTGGCTCCACAGCCCCTCCACCTCCAGCCACGGCGGCGGCGCCGCCAGCGCGCAATGGGCGCGGAAGCTGCTCCACGGCCACTCAGCCGGATCGGCCACCATGCCGGCCCTGACCCCCACCAGTTCCACATATCGACAGGCATCCAGCAGCAGATGCTCGCGGTCGACCAGCACGGCCTTGAAGCGCCCTTGGAACACATGGCCGGTGCGCCCATGCCGCCGATTGAAGGCCTGGGTGTAGACGCCGTTGAGGTGTCGCATCAGGCGCGAGAGGTTGGCTTGGCGAGTGAAGATCAGGAGCTCATAGTGGCTCAGGCCCAGCCCGTAAGCGAGCACTTGCGCATCGAAACGTTGAACCGCCTGGTCCAGCAGTTCAAGCAGCAGGCTGCGGTCCTCGTCGTCCTCGAAAACGGGCGCGTCACCGCGCGTTGCGACGTGATAGACGGCGCCTGGGAACTCGATGCGTAGCGGCCTGGCCATGCCCCCAAATTAGGCGAGCCGGCGGTAAAAAACAAGGACGCTTGAGGGCGGCGCAGGGGCTGAGCAAGGGCGGCGCAAGACGTGGCACTACCGCGCAAGCGCCCATGCAGTCCCGCCTTGGGGCCAGTCGTGAACGGCGCCCCGGCTGACCGTCTACAACCACCGCCCCGGACGACAGTTTCAGCCGGCCCGGTCGCCCAGGCTACCCGTCCCTGGCACTGGGATCAGCTCTTGCCCACCCTGGCCAGCACCTGAAGGACAGCGTCCTCGCCCATGTTCCGCGCATCGGCCAGCTCGCCCCCCTGCGTGGCGCCCAAGACCTGACCCTCGGGGCCGAGGATGGCGACTGTCGGAATGCCCTTTTTCAAGGTGACACCCATCTGGTTGGCCACATCCACGTTGCGGTCGAATCGACCGACATTGACCTTCACGACGACAAAGCGCTTGCTCACCTCATGCGACAGCGACCCTTGCCCGAAGCCCTTGTCCAGCGCCAGGCAGTCCTTGCACCAATTGGCGCCATACACCACCAGCACCTGCTTGTGCTCGGCCGCGGCCTTGGCAACGGCCAGGTTGATGTCCGCCCGCGCATCCGCCGCCTCGTTGTACGGGCCAGCGCCGGACGTCTCTGCCGCATGCACGGCGGGCATTGCCGCCAGCGCCAGGCAGGCGGCCATGAGGAGGGTGGTGGTGCGTCGTTTCATGCTGTAAGTGTGCCATTGCCAACAAGGGCCTGCTCACGACCGGGTCCCATCGGAAATACCGATGGGCGCATGCGGTACAAACGCCGCTTCCACCACTGCTGACCACCAGCGGCCTCGCCGCTCCTCCACCATGGCCTCCAGCCTGCTTGCCCTGCTCGACGACATCACCACGGTCCTGGACGATGTGGCTCTCCTGTCCAAGATGGCCGCCAAGAAGACATCCGGCGTGCTCGGGGATGATCTGGCGCTGAATGCCCAGCAAGTGACCGGGGTTCGCGCCGACCGTGAACTGCCGGTGGTGTGGGGCGTGTTCAAGGGGTCCCTGGTCAACAAGGCCATCCTGGTGCCGGCGGCACTGGCCATCAGTGCCTGGGCCCCCTGGGCCGTGACCCCGCTCCTGATGGTGGGCGGCGCCTACCTGTGTTTTGAAGGCGTGGAAAAACTGGCGCACCGCTGGCTGCATGGCGCGGAGCCGGACGCCGACGCCAAGGCGATGGAGGAAGCGCTCAACGCCCCTGGCGCGGACATTGCTGCGATGGAGAAGGACAAGGTCAAGGGCGCGATCCGGACCGACTTCATCCTGTCAGCCGAGATCATTGCCATCACCCTGGGCACGGTGGCAGATGCGAGTTTCACCGCCAGGTTGCTGGTGCTGGCCAGCGTGGCGCTGGTGATGACGATGGGCGTGTACGGCGTCGTGGCCGGCATCGTGAAGCTGGATGACGCCGGGCTCTGGCTCAGCCGCCGCGCTGCCGCGTGGCAACAGGCGCTGGGACGCGGCCTGCTGGCCCTGGCCCCATGGCTGATGAAGGCGCTGTCCGTGGTTGGCACGGCCGCCATGTTCCTGGTGGGCGGAGGCATCCTCACTCACGGCTGGCCCGCGCTGCATCATGGCATCGAACACCTGGTGCAGGGCTTGGGGGTCCCGGGCCTGCTGCAGTCGGTGCTGCAACTGGTGGGGGACGTGGTCGTGGGCATCGTCGCCGGTGCGCTGGTGCTGACCGTGGTCAATGTCGTGCAGCGTCTGCGCAAGCGATGAGCGGTTGCCGGCTGCCAGGATGATGCAAGACTGCTAAGGTGCGACCTGGCGCAGCGGCATCGCGGAGAATCACGGCATGAAGACGCATCAGATCGAGATTCAGAAATTCAAGGCGGCCTCGAATTCCAGCCATGGCACCGTCAGTTTCAAGGTGGACGCACTCGTCACCGCGCGCCAGCCGGTGGAAGGCATCGAGCCGTCCAGCCTCGTCACCATGACCGAAGCCAATGCCCGGGTGCTGATGGCCCTGCTCAAGACCCAGCTGTCGGAATTTGATGGCCGCAAGGCCCGGAGCCAGCGCTGACGCGCCCCTTGCCGCCTCTTTCATTCACGCAGCGGCCCGCCCCTGCCCTCCATCACCCGGCCCGGCCCTTGAGGCCCGGTCTTTTTGATTGCTGAAAGACTCACCACCACCATGGAACTGCCGCAGTACCAGCCTGACAAGGCGGATTACCTCCCGCTCACCGACGACGAGTTGCAAGATCTGGACGACTGGTTGTCCGAACTCGCAACCGATGCCGCGATGAATATCGAGGCCATTGACGGCTACCTGAGCGCGTTGCTGCTCAGCCCGGTGCCCCTGCAGGGCAAGGCCGGTGCTGATTGGATGGCGCCTGTCTGGGGCGGCGGTGACCCGTTTGCCAGCGGCAAGCAGCGCAAGCGCATTTCGCTGTTGCTGCTGCGGCATGTGCATAGCCTGTCCGTGCAGTGGACCTCCAAGCAGGAGGAATGGGAGCCCATCTTCAGCATTGCGGAAGAAGGCGAACAGCAACTGGTGGATGCCGAAGACTGGTGCACCGGGTTCATGATCGGTGTGGACCAGGATGCCGAGGCCTGGGGCCCGTTGTTCGAGGACACCAAGACGGCGGCGGCGCTGGCCCCCATCGCGCTGCTGGGTGGCGACGAGGAGCAGTTGTCCCGCGAAGACCAGGAAAAGCTCACCGACCTGCACTGGCGCGATGCCCTGAGCCGCGAGGTGCCCGAAGGCGTGCTGACGCTGTGGACGCTGCGCCAGGCGGCGGACTGAACGGCGCCTTCCAAGCTTGGCGGCTCAGGCCGCCAAGCCGTTGTTGAGTGACTCAAGCCGCCAAGGCCAGCACCTGATAGCGGCCTGCGGATTCGCGGGCTTCCCGGTCCTGCGGCTGGTGAGAAGCCAGGTCGTCCCCGTAGGCGGACGCATAGGACGATGGGTAGGGCGAAGGCGACGGCGTTGGGAACGGCGACAGGCCGTTGGGTGTACCGCGCTCCAGAGCCCGTTCGATCACGCCGAGCATGCCCAGCGCCTCGCGCAGGTTGTCCCGCACCGCGGCGGACACCACCACCGCCTCGTCATCGTCCGGCAGCAGGTTCTCGTCTTCATAGTCCCGCTCCAGGCGGGCCACCAGCTCCACCGAGGCGGCGGCCTGTTGCATGCGCTCGCGCAAGGTCTCCAGCGCCACGCGGACGGTGATGTCCCGCCTTGGCGTCACCCATTCCGCGTTGCCGGGCATGAAGCGGCTGCGGCTGGGGTACATGCGGGACCAGTACAGAAAGCCTTCGAATTCCTCATCGCTCAGCGAGCGCAGCGGCCGCGTGTCCAGCAGCGCCTTGACGGCCTGCTCGCGGGACCCGTCGGACGAGTCGCGCAGGGCCTCGCGAAACGACGCCGCATGCGTCGCCCCCAGGGCCTCTTCCAGCGGGTCGGTGAACGGGCCGTTGTCGTGCGCGGCGGCGAAGGCCTGGCTCCACGCGTCGGTCAGTGGGTCAGGGATGCGCTGATCGAAGATGTCGCAGTTGGCGCTGTTGCGCTTGCGCCGGGCCGCTGCAGGGCGCTCGGCCACGGGCGGGGGCACGAAGGCGGTGCCGGGAGACGGCACGGACGAGGTGGGCGCTGCGCTGGATGACGCGCTGAACGTCGTGTGGGGCGAGGTGCGGGGCGACGCGTCGTGAGATGCGTCGCGAGATGCGTCGTGAGATGCGCCCAGGGGCGTTGGGGCACCAGAAGGAATGGAGGGAGGCGGCGTGTGGGTCATGAGGCAACTCCGGTTCAGACCATCGAAGGGATGGGTCATGATCCATGGAGTTCGGCCAGCACTTCATGAAGAAGATCAAAGCCGGTGCACGTGCCAGGCCCGCCAGGCGCGAGGCCTGGCGGATCCATGTAGACACCCCCAGCAAAACGCGTTAGTGACTTGCAGGATTGGGTGGTGCCGGTCAAAGCGTTCAGCGCTGTGCCGCGCCGAGGTGATGCAACCAGAAGGCCTCGTACTTGCGATGCTGGCCCACGGGCTTCACTGCACCACCCAGGGCATGAACGCCGTCCGGATCCAGGAACAGTTCCACCAGGCCTTCCTTGCCCGATTCGAGCAGGGCGCGATAGACATTCACCGTGTCCTGGTACAGCACGTTGGGGTCCTGCATGCCATGCACGAGCAGCAGCGGCTTCTTGAGCTGGCGCGCCAGCGGCAGCAGCGAGTACTGGCGCAGCACGGGCTTCGTCCTGTCGACCGGGCCGATGGTGCGGCCGCTATACCAGGAGTTGTAGTTCTCCCACTCGGTCGGCCCAGCGCCCGCAATGCCCGCGGCAAACAGGTCAGGCTTGGTATAGAGCGTGTACTGGGTCTGGAACCCGCCGAAGCTCCAGCCATTGAGCCCGATGCGGCTGCCATCCACGCCCAGTTCGCGCTTCATGTAGTCCACCAGGTCTTCCAGGTCCTCGGCTTGCGGTTGACCGGGCTGCTGCCAGTTGGCATCCGCAAAGCGCTCACCGTAGTTGGAGTGACCGCGCGGGTCCACCGTCACGGTCACATAGCCCCACTTGACCGCCATGTACATCGCGAACAGGTAGCCGGTGTTCTGGAAGCTGTCTGTCTCCACCAGATGGCGGTCGTTCAGCGGCCCGCCATAGACATAGACGATGCCGGCCCGCCGGTCGCTGGGCTGCCACCCTGCAGGCTTGAAGACGTAGGCGGGAATGCTGTCGCCGTGACGGTTGCGGAAGCTGAAGCGCTCTGGCTGAAGCACGTTGACCTGCGCCCATGCGGGGTCATGGCTGCTGGTCAGCACCCGGCCCGGTTCGGCGCCGGCCGCGGGTGGCTGGCCCTTGATCAGCTTCAGTTCGGGCAAGTGGGCCCAGTCACCCGCCACGGCCGCCAGCCATTGGCCGTTGCGGGCCACGGCGGCATTGCGGTGATATTGCGGCGCCTGTCCCAGGGCGGTCATGCGGCCGTCCTTCAGATCGACGCGCCATAGGTTCATGGCCGCATAGTCGTCCTTGTTGGCCACCACGAACATCGTCTTGGCATCCGGCGTGAAGCCCAGTACCTGGTAAGCCTCGAAGTCGCCGCTCACCAAGGGGCGCACGGTGCGGTCAGTGCCCTGCAGGCTGAGCGCATAGGGCTGGCGCCAGCCCTTGTCGGCCAGCAGCACCACCAGGTCCCGGCCATCGGGCGTGAACTGGGGCGTCATCACGTTCACCAGTTCATGATGAATGGGTGCGCGGCGCTCGACCGCGACCGCGGGCTGGCTGCCGGGCTGCCCGAGATAGACACGGTACAGGCCCTTCTCGCGCTCGAAGGTGGCAAAGGCATAGTGGCTGCCATCGCGCGACCACGCAACGGGCGACATCTCGAACCACACATCGCCGCCCGGATGGGTGAAGACCGGTTCGGGCTGGCGCGTGGGCCCCTGGCCCGCGGCCGGCACGGGGCGGATGTACAGCGCGATGGCGGGCAACCCGCGCTTGTCGTCGGAGACCTCGCGGTCCACCTTCTTGGCGGTCGCGAAGCGCTCGCCGTAGTTCATGATCTCCACCTGGCGACCGGGCTTTGGCGCCGGCTTGCCATCGGCTGTCGTCAGCGGAGCCTCGGCCAGCAGCGCCATCCAGCGGCCATCCTCGCTCAAGGTGGTCTGCGCGATCTTGAACTTGCGGTCCTCGTCGTCCGGATTGAAGAGCTCCCGGTTGATGACCTCCACGCCAGCAGAAGCCAGTTGCACCCGCAACACCCGCGTCTCGTCCTGAACGATCAAGGCGCGGTCATCCTGCGTGTAGGCCACCGGCTTGAAGGTACGACCGGTGCCGAGCAGCGGCTCCGCGCGCTCGGCGCCCGCCTTCCAGCGCAGCAATTGGCCGCGGTAGCTGAACACCAGCTCCTCGCCCTTGTTGGCCCAGACAAACTGCGACACGCCGGGATACAGGTCCTCGGGCTTGAGCTTCTCACGGGCCTGCTTTTTCCTGAGTTCGTCACGCAGTTCCCACAGCGCCATGTCCTTGGGGTCCTTGGTCGGCTTGCGCGCCTCAGCCGCAGCGGCCGAGGCGCCGGCCGCCGGCGCCGAAGCGCTGGAGGCGGCCGCCGCCGTATCGCCCCAGGCGGCCTTCTCCGCCGCCTTGCGTGCGTCTTCGCGGGCCTTGCGCTGGCTCAGTTCCACCTTCAGCGCCTCCAGCGCCTTGCGTTCCCACTGGTCCAGATCCACCGACTCGCCGCGCAGGTAGGCCGCCTGCGCCTCCTCCTTGGCCTGGCGCTCAGCCTCCTCGTCGCGCTTTTGCTGCAGCTTGCGAGCGAAGCGGTCCAGGTTTTCAGGGGTCTCCACGGCCGCCATCAGCGTGGGCGAACTCAGCCGGACCGTCTTGCCACTGCGCGTGTCATGCACATACAGATCCGTGCCGGGCTCACCAAACGGATTCCACAGGTACGCCACGAAACGCCCATCGGCGCTGAAGCGGGCCTCCTTGGCGGCCTCGTCCCGATAGGAGGTGGCACGGAACAACTGTTCCAGGCTCAGGGAAGACGCGGTCAAGGATGTCGGTGCGGGCGCGGCCGCGTGTGCCGCGGTGCCTTCGCCCAGCGCCAGCCCGGAGGCCAGGGTCGCCAGCGCCAGGGTGCTCAGGATCCAATGCTTCAAAGTATCTGCTCCACCCCCACTCACCGGGGGACCGGGGATTCTAGAAACCTTGGCTACACCTGCTTACCGCGTCGCCGTGCACCGTGGACGGTGACCGCGCGTTAGACACCCAGGCTTTCCCTATGCCCATGGCGATACGTTCGCCAAAGGAACTAAAGATGAAATCCCTGCTGATCGCTTCGTCCTTCGTCCTGGCTGCGCTGGCAGCTCCTGCTGCGCATGCCGGCGATGTGGGGGTCTCCATCAGCGTGGGTCAGCCCGGCTTTTATGGCCAGATCCAGTTGGGGGGCGGCTACCCGGCGCCGTCGGTGATCTATACGGAGCCGGTGCTGGTGCAGCGCGTGTACGCGCCGCCGCCGCCCGTCTACCTGCGCGTGCCGCCGGCCCATTACCACGACTGGTCGCGCCACTGCGCCTTCTATGGGGCCTGCGGCCGGCCGGTGTATTTCGTGCGGGAAGACTGGTACGCCCGCACCTATGCGCCCGCCTATTACGGGCCGGCCTACCGCCCGGGCTATGTGCCCGGCCCGCCTCATGGGTATCCGGTGGTGGCGCCGCCGCCCCGCTGGGACGGCCGCCGAGAGTGGGACCGGCGTGAGTGGGATCGCCGCGACTGGGAACGACGCGAGTGGCAACGGCGCGAGTGGGACCGCCGGGACGACCGCCGCGATGACCGCCGTGACTGGGACCATCGCGGCGACGGTCATCGCGGCGACGATCATCATCACCGCGACCATTAAGGGCGGCTCGCGTATAGTGAGCGCATCCGCGTGCCATTGCGGCGCGCACAACGGCGCTCGTTCATGTTCACCAAAGTCTTTGCCGCCCTGGGTCTGCTGATCTGCGTGCTGCTGGCCGTGGACATGGCCCTGCCCCGGCGCCATCAGCACGCCTGGCGCGGCTGGATGCGCCGCGCCTTCGGTCCGGCGTCTGGCTCCTTCGGGCAACGCCTGTCCAGCCTGGGCCTGCGGTTCAACTCCCGCGAGCGCCGCCGCGCCGCTCATGACGCCGCGCGTGACGCCATTGCGCGAGCCAAGCAGCGCGCTGACCACTGGGACGGCAACGTCTACCACGGCGACGAATTCGAGCGCCGCCAGCGACGCAAGCCGCATTGACGCGCTGAGTCAAAGGCTTGGCGGCGCCCCTCCCGCCGGCTCTGCGCTCTTGTTCCCACCCGCCGCCCCGGCTGAACGCCGATGCAGATGAGGCGAACGCCCCAAGGCGTTCGCCACCACCTACCCGTCAGCGTCTCGCCAGTACCGGCGCCAGCGCCCGGCCCGTGTGGGTGTCGCGCGCCACCAGCGTTTCCGGCTGACCCTGGGCGACCACCTGGCCACCGGCGGATCCGCCCTCCGGCCCCAGGTCCAGCACCCAATCCGCCTCGGCGATCACATCCAGGTCGTGCTCGATGACCACAACGCTGTGGCCTCCACCGACGAGACGATGCAGCACGCGGATGAGCTTCTCCACGTCCGCCATGTGCAGCCCCACCGTCGGCTCATCCAGCACATACAGCGTGTGAGGCGCCTTCTGGCCACGTCGGGTCACGTCGTCGCGCACCTTCACCAGCTCCGACACCAGCTTGATGCGCTGCGCCTCGCCGCCCGACAGCGTCGGGCTGGGCTGGCCCAGCGTGAGGTAGCCCAGCCCGACGTCCTGCAGCAGCTTCAGCGGATGCGAAATGTTGGTCATGGCTGCGAAGAATTCGACGGCCTCGTCCACTTCCATCTGCAGCACTTCCCCGATGCTCTTGCCACGCCAGCTCACCGCCAGCGTCTCGGGATTGAAGCGCTGCCCATGGCACTGGTCACACAGCACCTTCACATCCGGCAGGAAGCTCATGGCGATGGTGCGCATGCCCTGCCCTTCACAGGCCGGGCATCGCCCTTCACCGGTGTTGAAGCTGAAACGCCCGGGGCCATAGCCCCGCGCCTTGGCCTCCAGCGTCTCGGCGAACAGGCGCCGGATGGCGTCCCAGAAACCGACGTAGGTGGCCGGGCAGCTGCGCGGCGTCTTGCCGATGGGTGTCTGGTCCACTTCCAGCACGCGATCCACCAGCGCATAGCCCTCGATGCCGGCACAGCCCTGCCAGCGGGAGGGGGCCTTGCGAAGCGGCACGGCGGCGGCCATGTTGGCCAGCAGCACGTCCCGCGCCAGCGTGCTCTTGCCGGATCCCGAGACGCCAGTGATGGCCACGAGCCGATGCAAGGGCACCTCGACCGTCACGGACCGCAGGTTGTGCAGCGAAGCGTCCAGCACCTTGAGGCGGGGCTGGTCCTTCTGGGACAGATCCACCTCGCGCCGCGGCTGCAGCGGGTGCACCAGCGGGCGCGACAGGAAGCGGCCGGTCAGCGAGTCCGGGTGACGGGCCAGCTCCTCCGCCGTGCCCTCCGCGATCACCCGTCCGCCCCGCTTGCCGGCGCCAGGGCCGATATCGATGATGTGGTCCGCGCGGCGAATGGTGTCTTCGTCGTGCTCCACGACCACCAGCGTGTTGCCCTTGTCGCCCAGGGTGGAGAGCGCCTTCAGAAGGATCTGGTTGTCCCGGGGATGCAGGCCGATGGTGGGCTCGTCCAGCACATAGCAGACGCCCTGCAGGTTGCTGCCCAGCTGCGCCGCCAGGCGGATGCGCTGCGCCTCACCGCCCGACAGGGTCGGCGCGGCGCGGTCCAGCGTCAGATACCCGAGGCCCACTTCCTCCAGGAATTCCAGGCGCCCGCGGATCTCGGACACCACATCGCGCGCGATTTCCGCATCTCGGCCGGCAAGCGCCAGGCTGGACACCCATTCACGCGCCTGCGTCACGCTCCAGGCGGCGACCGTGGCAATCGTCTCGTCCTCGAAGGTGACGGCCCGCGCCACCGGGTTCAGACGCGAGCCGCAGCAGTCCGGGCACGGCTCGTCGCTCAGGCCCTCCAGCTCCGCCTCCTCGGCGGGGAAGCTCTGCTCGCGGCCCCGGTTGTCCTTGTCCTGCACGCTGTCGTCCAGCGCCTTGCGCTGCTCGCGCGTGAGCGCCAGGCCCGTGCCCACGCAGGTGGTGCACCAGCCGTGCTTGGAGTTGTAGCTGAACAGGCGCGGGTCCAGTTCCGGATAGCTGGTGCCGCACAGCGGGCAGGCGCGCTTGGTGCTGAAGACCCGCAGCTCGCCGATGCCGGCCGTCACGCCGGCACTGCGGATGGCGTCATGCAATCCGTCCAGCGGAGCGAGCAGGTGCACCACGCCCTTGCCTTGGTCCAGCGCCTTGGCCAGCAACTCGCGCAGCTCGGCCTCGGATTCCGGCGTGACCACCAAATCACCCACCGGCAGCTCGATGGTGTGCTCCTTGAAGCGGTCCAGGCGCGGCCAGGGGCTGGTGGAGAGGAATTCACCGTCCACGCGCAGATGGGTATGGCCGCGGCCCTTGGCCCACTTGGCCAGGTCCGTATACACGCCCTTGCGGTTCACGACCAGCGGCGCCAGCAGGCCGACATGGCGACCCCTGTAGTCGCGCATCAGCTGCGCGGCGATGGCCTCCACGCTTTGCGGCCGAACGGGCGTGCCGTCCTTGGCGCAATGCTGCACGCCCAGCTTCACATACAGCAGCCGCAGGAAGTGCCAGACCTCGGTGGTGGTGGCGACGGTGCTCTTGCGACCGCCGCGCGAGAGCCGCTGCTCGATGGCCACGGTGGGCGGAATGCCCCACACCGCATCCACTTCCGGTCGACCCGCCGGCTGGACGATGGAGCGCGCATAGGCGTTGAGTGACTCCAGGTAGCGGCGCTGGCCTTCGTTGAAGAGGATGTCGAAGGCCAGCGTGCTCTTGCCGGAGCCGGAAACCCCAGTGATGACGTTGAAGCGGCCACGCGGAATGCTGACGTCCACCGACTTCAGGTTGTGCTCGCGTGCATTGACGATGCGGATGGCCTCTTCCGCCTTGCGTCGCTGGCGCACCAGCGACTGCAGCGGACGTCCCTCGGCAGCTACGGCCACGGGAGGCCTGTCCATCTCCAGGGCGTATTCGCGAAGCGCCTTGGCCGTGTGGGAGGTGGGATGGTCCTTGAGATGTTCGGGCGTTCCCACCGCCACCACATGACCGCCGCCCTCGCCGCCTTCCGGTCCCAGGTCGATGACCCAGTCGGATGCGCGGATCACGTCCAGGTTGTGCTCGATCAGGATCAGCGAATGGCCGGCCTGCAGCAGCTTGCGCATCGCGCGCATCAGCTTGGCGATGTCGTCGAAGTGCAGGCCGGTGGTCGGCTCATCGAACAGGAACAGCGTGCCCTTGGTGGCGGACGCCTGGCGCGGGCGCGACGCGGCTTCGGCCAGGAAGCCGGCCAGCTTCAGCCGCTGCGCCTCGCCGCCGGAGAGCGTGGGCACCGGTTGGCCCAGGGTCAGGTAGTCCAGGCCCACGTCGGACAAGGGCTGCAGTTTGCTGACCACTTCGCGGTCCTCCTTGAACAGGGACAGCGCCTCGGCCACGGTCAGTTCCAGCACATCGGACACGCTGAGCTGGCGGCCGCCGCGTTCGAGCTTGACCTCCAAGATCTCGGCGCGGAAGCGCTTGCCGTCGCAGTCCGGGCAGCGGAGGTACACGTCCGACAGGAACTGCATTTCCACATGCTCGAAGCCCGATCCGCCGCAGGTCGGGCAGCGGCCGTCACCAGCGTTGAAGCTGAACATGCCGGCGCCGTAACTGCGCTCCTTGGACAGCGGGGCTTCGGCAAAGCGCTTGCGGATCTCGTCGAACACACCCACATAGCTGGCCGGGTTGGACCGCGCGGTCTTGCCGATGGGCGACTGGTCCACGAAGACGGCGTCCGCCAACCAGTCGGCGCCCAGCAGCCGGTCATGCTCGCCCGGCGTTTCGGTGGCCTGGCCGAACCAGCGTGCCAGCGCCGGGTACAGCACGTCCTGCATCAGCGTGCTCTTGCCCGAGCCGGACACCCCGGTGACGGTGACCATGCGCTGCAGCGGGAACTCCACGTCCACATTGCGCAGGTTGTGCTCGCGCGCGCCCTCCAGGATGAGGCGGGGGGTGTGGTCGTCCACGGCCCGTTTGAGGCCCATGCCCACATGCCGGCGCGCGCCCAGGTAGGCGCCCGTCAGCGTATCGGCGGCGCGGATTTCCTCCGGCGTGCCGTCGAAGACGATCTGCCCGCCCTGCTGCCCGGGCCCGGGGCCCATGTCGATCAGCCGGTCCGCGGCCAGCATCACGGCCGGGTCGTGCTCCACCACCACCAGCGTGTTGCCGGCATCCCGCAGGCGGCCCATGGCCTCGACGATGCGGTTCATGTCTCTCGGATGCAGCCCGATGCTGGGCTCATCCAGCACGAACAGCGTGTTCACCAGCGAGGTGCCCAGCGCCGTCGTGAGGTTGATGCGCTGCACCTCGCCCCCGGAAAGCGTGCGGCTTTGGCGGTCCAGGGTCAGGTAGCCAATGCCCACGTCCACCAGGTATTTGAGACGGTTGCGGATTTCACCGAGCAGCAGCTTCAGGGCTTCATCCAGCATGGTGCCCGGCAACTGCAGGTCGTCCATGAAGCGCCGCAGGCGGTGGATGGGCAGCAGCATCAGGTCGTGCACAGACAAGCCGGGCAGTTGCTCCAACTGCTCACGGGTCCAGCGCACGCCCTCGGGCATGAAGCGCTGGTAGGTGGTGGCGCCCTCGGCATCTGGCCTCAAGGCGGCATCGGCCAGCGCGCGGCTGCCGATGCGCCACAGCATGGCCTCGGTCTTGAGCCGCGCGCCGCGGCAGGTGGGGCATTCCGTGTAGCTGCGGTACTTGCTCAGCAGCACGCGGATGTGCATCTTGTAGGCCTTGCTCTCCAGGTAGTCGAAGAACCGGCGCACGCCATACCACTGCTTGTTCCAGTTGCCGTTCCAGTTGGGGCTGCCCTCGATGACCCAGTCGCGCTGCGCCTGCGTCATCTGGTTCCAGGCCGTGTCCCTCGGGATGCCGGCATCGCCCGCGTACTTGAGCAGGTCGTCCTGGCACTCCTTCCAGGCCGGCGTCTGCATGGGCTTGATGGCGCCGCCGCGCAGGGTCTTGCGCTCATCCGGAATCACCAGGCCAAGGTCCACCCCGATCACGCGGCCGAAGCCGCGGCAGCTGTCGCAGGCGCCCATGGCGGAATTGAAGGAGAACAGCGCCGGCTGCGGGTCCGCATAGCGGATGTCACTCTCGGGGCAATGCAGCCCGGTCGAGTAACGCCACAGCACCGGCTCCTCGCCCTCCTGCGCCGGCATCACGTGGACGGACATGCGCCCGCTGCCCCGCTTCAGGCTCAGTTCGATGGCCTCCAGTGCACGGGCCTGTTCCACGCCCTGGATGCGGAAACGGTCCGCCACGACATCCAGCACCTTGCGTCCGTCCTTCACCCGCTCCGACTGCACCCGGGTGAAGCCGGAGGCCGACAGCCACTGCTGCACCTCTTCCGGGCTGACCGATTCCGGCAATTCCACCGGGAAGGTCAGCACCAGGCGCGGGTCGTCCTGACGCGTGCGTTCCATGAGGTCCGCATAAATGGTCTGCGGGGTGTCGTGACGCACGGGCAGGGCCGTCTCACGGTCGAACAGCTCCGCGCCACGGGCGAAGAGGAGCTTGAGGTGGTCGTTCAGCTCCGTCATCGTCCCGACGGTGGACCGGCTGGTCCGCACCGGATTGGTCTGGTCGATGGCAATGGCCGGCGGCACGCCCTCGACCTTGTCCACCGCCGGGCGGTCCATGCGGTCCAGGAACTGGCGCGCGTAGGCGGAGAAGGTCTCCACATAGCGCCGCTGGCCCTCGGCATAAAGGGTATCGAAGACCAGGCTGGACTTGCCCGATCCACTGGGCCCGGTCACCACGGTCAGTTCCCCCGTCCGGAGGTCCAGATCAAGGTTCTTGAGGTTGTGTTGGCGGGCACCCCGGATGCGGATATCGGCGTCGGACATGCTGTGGGCAGACTCACTGAGGGCAGAGGCCAAACATTCTAGGGAGGGGTACTGACAGGAACTGACAGCAGCTCAATTGGCCTTGATCAAGTCGGACCATCCATCCACTGATCGCCCCCGAAGCTGCGTTCATGCCAGGGCCTGGTGCCTTGGCGCGTTCGCTCGTCCTTGCGGCGTCCCAGCGGATTTTTGGTAATGATTCGAAAGCCAGGATTGCTTGACCCACGGTCTTGTTACGGTTGTCAAGGCCCGGCAAGGATGGACCTCCCCGTACTTGCTACTCTTCACAGGCTGCGGCAACAATGGAACCCGGACGCCGCAGTGCAGCATCGACCGGCACCATTCACTAGGGATTACCCCAAGTCACCGACGACAGGGGCAGCAAGACATGGACAGACACGACGGCCATCACTCTCCCGGGACCCCGCTGGTCTTGATGTCGTCTGACGCGTCCGCTACGCCCAAGTCGGTGAGCGATTCCGCCGCGGACGGCAGCACGTCGGGCCAGCGGCCGGCGCCGGGCGAAAGCTTTGTGTTGCTTGTGGAAGACAACCCGATCAACCAGGTGGTGGCGCTGGAGTTCCTGGCCCTCATGGGTTTGAAGACCCAGTTGGCCCGCAACGGCCAGGAAGCGCTGGACCTGTGTGAACGCGCCGCCCCCAGCCTCGTGCTGATGGACATCCAGATGCCGGGCATGGACGGGCTTGAATGTGCACGGCGCCTGCGCGAGCAGCAGGCACAGGGACGCCTGCCCCGCTTTCCCATCCTGGCACTGACCGCGCACGCGCTGGACAGCGACGTGGCCGACAGCCTCAAGGCCGGCATGGACGAACACCTCACCAAGCCGCTGGACTTTTTGACCCTGCGCCGGCGGCTGGCGCGCTGGCTGGACCTGCCTCAGCTCAACGACTGAGGAACTGCTCGATCACCTCCCACTGCGCCGGCACATTCAGGGCCGGGGCATGACCACAGCCCGCGACGGTGACCACCTCCGCCTTGGGGCCACGAGCTTGCATGGCCTGCGCCGTCTCGGGCAGCAGGAGGTCGGAATACTCTCCCCGCAAGCACAGCACCGGAAGGGCGAGCGTGTCCCACTCGGGCCAGCGGTCATAGTCCTGGGGGTGGACCTCGAACTGGCGAACCATCGCCGGGTCATAGTGCGGCGTGAGCCGACCGTCTGGCAGCCGCCGATGCGAGGTTTCGGCCAGGCGCCGCCACTGTGTGTCGCTCAGCCAGCCGTAAGGCTGGTAGATCTGCCGGAAATACGCCTCCAGTTCCCGCAAGGTGTCAAAGGCGGGCGGTGTGCCGGCATAGGCACGGATGCGCTGGACCGCCGAGGCGGCGATTTCCGGGCCGATGTCGTTGAGCACCAGCCGGCGGATGCGCCCCCGCAGCGCCGTCGCAGCGGCCAGCAGGCCAATGGCGCCGCCCATGGACGTGCCAATCCAGTCGAAGCCTCGCAGCCCCAGCTGGTCCACGAGTGACGTGGCCAGCTTGACGTAGAACGCCAGCTGGTACTCCGCATCCGGGTCACGGCTCCATTCGGATAGGCCTCGCCCCACGGTGTCCGGGCAGATCACCCGGTAGTTCCGGCTCAGCCTGGCGGCCAGATCGTCCATGTCCCGGCCCGTGCGGGCCAGCCCATGCCAGGCGATCACTGCGGGTGCGTCCCGCTCGCCCCAATCCATGAAGTGGATGTCGCGCCCCTCGCAGCGCAAATAGCAGGAGTGGCCGGTCTCTGTTGCCATGGACGACCCCTCAACCGCTTGCGCGCGTCATCCAGGCCGGCGGCCCAGTTCGGGCCACCGCGCGAGCTTCTCGTAGAGCGTGGCCCGGGAGATGGCCAGCAGCCGCGCCGCCGCCACCCGGTTGCCCTTGGTCCGCCGAAGGGCATTGGCAATGGCTTCACGTTCCAGCTGCGCCTTTCGGGCAGACAGGGTGGGCGGCCATGGATCCTCGCCCGGGTCGCTGCCTGGTTCCCCGGCGGCGCGCTGCGCGAAAGTCTCCTCGGCCGCAGGCAGCGCCGCAGGCACAAAGGCCGGCAATGTGGCGGCGAAGACTGGCAGGCCTGCCTCCTGCGCAGGGCGCTCAATAGACGACCCGTCCTGGCGGGGCGGGACCGAGGTGGCCGGCTCCAGCATGCCGCCGAGGTCGGCCGCCGTGAGCACCGGGCTGCTGCCGGCCAGGAACGCTTGCTCCAGCACGTCACGCAGTTCCCGCACATTGCCGGGCCAGCGCCGACGCTGCAGGGCGGCAAGCGCAGAAGCGCCAAGGGATTTGGCGGGCAACCCGCCCCGGCGGCACAGCGTCTCAAGCAGCACTTCCACGATGGCCTCGATGTCCTCGATCCGGTCGCGCAAGGCCGGCACACGCAGCGGCAGCACATGCAGCCCGTAATACAGGTCGGCCCGGAACTCGCCCCGCTGCACCATGGCAGCCAGGTCGCGGCTGGTGGAAGCAATCACACGGACATCCACCGGATGCGCATCGCCACCGCCCAAGGGCTGCACGGACCGCGACTGCAGCACATGCAGCAGCTTGGCCTGCAGGGCCAGCGGCAGCAGGCCGATATCGTGCAGGAACAGGGTGCCTCCGTCGGCCCATCGGATGCGGCCTTCCTGCTGGGCTGGCGGCACGTGGCCAGCCGCTGCCACGCCAAAGAGCTCGCCCTCCAGCAGCGCCGCCGGCACGGCGGCCACGTCCAGGGACACCATCGGCCTGGCCGCACGCCGTGATGCGGCATGAATGGCATGGGCCAGCAGCGCCTTGCCAGTGCCTGGCTCCCCGAGCAGCAGCACGGTGCTGTCCGCCTGCGCCACGCGGCGCGCCTGACGCTTGACCTCCTGGGCGGCCGGGCTGGCCCCAACGAAGTCGATGATGCGATGCTCCGGCCGGCGCTGCAGCCGCTGCGCCTGGGCCAGTTGGCGACGAGTCTCGTCCAGCTCCGCTTGCAGGCGAGCCAGCCGCTGCGTCAATGGCGTCTCACTCATGGTGTCTCCTTGGGGCCGCCGGGCCCCGACGCCTCATGCCGGGCGACTTGTCCGGCCCAATGTAGCAGCGCGCTGGCCGAATCGACTCCGGGTTAGGGAGCAGGCACAGGTGACATGAATCGCTCTATAAACCGCGCCTAAGAATCAAGCCCAGCCTTGAACGCCTGCTTGAACGACTGCGCGCGAGGCGACATCGCGCCTTGGCGCGCAAGGGGGCAGCATGCCTTCAGCCATCACTCGTCACGGAGATGTCCTGCATGAAAAAAGATCAATCTCGCTCACGTCGTGAGGTGCTTCGTCAAGCCGCAGGCACTTCCCTGGGCCTGATGACCGCCGGGGGCTTGCCAGGGCTGGCCCGCGCGCAGGCAGGCTGGCCGACCAAGCCGGTGACCTGGGTGGTGCCCTTCCCCGCGGGAGGCGGCACCGACACCTTTGCCCGCCCGCTGTGCGCGCAGCTCACACGCCAGACCGGCCGGCAGTTCATCATCGACAACAAGGGCGGTGCCGGGGGCACCGTGGGGGCGACGCTGGCCTCCAAGGCAGCGCCGGACGGCTACACCTTCTTCATGGGCGCCGTGCACCACGCCATTGCGCCGTCGATGTATCCGAAACTGGACTACAAGCTCGAAGAGGACTTCATTCCCGTCGGCCTGCTCTCCAGCGTGCCGCAGGTGATCGTCATCAATCCGTCCAAGGTGCCTGTGCGCGACGTGGCCGCACTGCTGGACCTGCTGCGCAAGAACCCCGGCAAGCTCAACTACGGCTCGGCCGGCAATGGCACCTCGCATCACCTGGCCGGCGAGCTGTTCAAGATGCAGACCAAGACCTTCATCACCCACATTCCCTATCGCGGCGCCGGCCCGGCGTTGCAGGACCTGATTGCCGGGCAGGTGGACCTGATGTTCGACGGCCTGGCCTCCTCGGCCACCCACATCAAGAGTGGTCGCATCAAGGCGCTGGCGGTGGGGGCGGCCAAGCGGGCGCCGGGCTTCCCGGATATTCCTTCAGCGACCGAAGCCGGCATCCCGAACTACCAGGTCGCGACCTGGTATGGCCTGTGGGCGCCCAAGGGCACGCCCCGGGAAGCCATCACCGCCATGCAGGCTGAACTGAAGAAGGCCTTCGCCACCGAGGAACTGCGCACCGTCTGGAATGGATTGGGTACCGAGACGCCCAACCTGTGGGGCGACGCCTTCGGCAAGTTCGTGCATGGCGAGATCGCCCGCTGGGCGGAGGTGGTCAAGACCAGCGGCGCCAAGCTGGACTGAGACAATAGAGGCCATGAGCACTTCACCAGCCTCCCGCCCCGCCGGCAACCTGTTCTCCGCCCTGCGGGCGTCTTTTCCGAAGGACCTTGACAGCTGGGCCATCGAATGTGCGGATGGCCCCGATGCCGGCCAGCGCTACAGCTGGCGCGACCTCGACCGGGCCACCGCCATGATGGCCAACCTGCTGGCGTCGCTGGACCTGCCCCCTGCCAGCCGCATTGCGGTGCAGGTGGACAAGAGCGTGGAAGCGCTGATGCTCTACCTGGCGGTGCTGCGCGCCGGCCATGTCTATCTGCCGCTGAACAATGCCTACCAGGCCGCGGAGCTGGAGTACTTCATCGGCAATGCGGAGCCCGCCGTGGTGGTCTGCGCCGGCAAGAATTTCGGCTGGGTCAGCAAGCTGGCCTTCCAGCTGGGCGTGCCCTGGGTCTTCAGCCTCAACGACGACCGCAGCGGCACGTGGCTGGACCGGGCCCAGCAGATGAGCGACGTGTTCGACACGGTGCCGCGCCAGCCGGGCGACCTCGCGGCCATCCTCTACACCAGCGGCACGACCGGCCGCAGCAAGGGGGCCATGCTCAGCCATGCAAACCTGCTGTCGAACGCGCAAGTCCTGCATGACCACTGGGGCTGGAGCCCCAGTGACGTGCTGGTCCATGCCCTGCCCATCTTCCATGTGCACGGGCTGTTCGTCGCCTCGCACGGGGCGCTGCTGGCCGGCGCACGCATGCTGTGGTTCAACCGGTTCGACCCCGCCGCCGTGGTGGCGCGCCTGCCCACGGCGACCCTGTTCATGGGCGTCCCGACGCTGTATGTGCGCCTGCTTGAGCAGGCGGCACTGACCCGCGAGACCTGCGCGCGCATGCGCCTGTTCATCAGCGGCTCCGCACCGCTGCTCATCGACACGTTCCAGGCCTGGCAGCAGCGCACCGGCCACACCATCCTGGAGCGCTACGGCATGAGCGAGACGGTCATGCTCACGTCCAATCCCTACCGCGCCGAGGACGGCGAGCGGGTGGGCGGCACGGTCGGCCGGCCGCTGCCCGGTGTCGGCCTTCGTATCCTGGATGACGATGGCCAGGCCTGCGGTCCCGACGATATCGGCCACATCCAGGTGAGCGGCCCCAGCGTGTTCGGCGGCTACTGGCGCATGCCGGAAAAGACCCGCGAAGAGTTCACCGCGGACGGCTGGTTCAAGACCGGCGACGTGGGCCGTGCCGACGCCCGGGGCTACGTCACCATCGTGGGCCGTAGCAAGGACCTCATCATCTCGGGCGGCTACAACGTCTATCCGGCCGAAGTGGAAGGCTGGCTCAACGAACTGCCCGGTGTGGCGGAATCGGCGGTGGTGGGCGTGCCGCATGCGGACTTCGGCGAGGGGGTGATCGCCGTGGTCGTGCCCCGGCCGGGCGCCGCCCTGAAGGGCGAAGTGCTGATCGCCGCCTTGAAAGACCGCATCGCCAACTTCAAGGTGCCCAAGCACGTGTTCGTGCGGCAGGAGCTGCCCCGCAACGCCATGGGCAAGGTGCAAAAAAACGTGCTCCGGGAACAGCTGGGGAAGACCTTTGCCTGAGGCCTTGCCGGACAACGGTGCGTGCCCGCGCTGCGGCAAAGGCTTTCACTGCGGCGTCAACGACGGCCATTGCGCATGCTTCGGGCTGCGGCTGCCGGAGGCGCTGAAGGCGCAGCTTGCCGCGCAGTACCCCGGACAGTGCCTGTGCCTGCCCTGCCTGTCCGCCCTGGCGGCGCCGCAAGCACCCCTCCCGCCCGCCGGGCTCGACGGGCCGCCAGGCGAAGGGCGGATGGGTTGATGGGTTGATCGCCAGTCGTTCCTTGCGTATGGAGCCTTAACGGCGGCTGGCGTGACAAACGACCGGCGCGCCCCCCGCTGATGAGCGGATCGCGCCGTACGGCGCACGGGGACAATATCGGCTATGGAGTCCGCCGTCTTTCGCCGGTCCCCGCAGACTCGCCGCCTGAGCCGGCGCCTGCTGGTACTCGGGCCGTTCCTGTCGCTGGGCCTGGTCCTGGCGGTGCTGTGGTCGCTGGTGGCCTGGTTTTCCATCGTCCATCCGCGTTCCCTGATCAAGGATGTCCAGGACGACCTGCACAGAACGGCCGAGAACGCCGCCGGCGAGACGGACGGCCTGCTGCGTGAAGCCGAAGGCAGCCTGCGCACCCTGGACCTGCTGCTGCTGACGCGCAAGGCGAGGGACCAGCGGCAAGATGCCACGGTGAACCTGCTGGCCGACGCTCTGCGCGAAGGCTCACGCGGCGTGACGGACATCATGCTGGCCCATACCGATGGCCGCCTCTGGCGCATCCCGTCCAGCAACACGCCGTTTGCCGACCTCGGTCCGGACAGCTTCCTCAAGGAGCTGCTGGTGCCGGGCGGCCCGAGCGTGGTGGTGGGTGCCCCGCTGCGCCTGCGCCCGGGAGGCAGCCTCCTATTGCCGCTGTCCACCCGCCTTGGTGGCGACAACGGCGCCTTCCAGGCGGCGGTTGCCTTCATCGACCTGGAGGAACTGCTGCGCCTGTACCGGGCGCGCTTGCAGCGCCAGGGCATGGCCATCTTCCTGGAGCGCGACGACGGCGTGGCGCTGGCACGCCTGCCGGAGGTGCCCGGCCTGCTGGGCCGCAACATCGTGGGCGACCGGCCGGAGCGCCGGCTGCCGCCCGGCTCGCCGCCGGTCGGCCAGTTCGAGATCGGCGAGGCCTCGCTGGACGGCAAGGGCCGCGTCGTCTCCTACCACTCCCTGCAGGACTATCCGCTGCGCGTCTTCGTGTCGCTGGAGGAAGACCGGATCCTGGGCGGCTATCTCGCCCAGCGGCGGGCGGTGCTGGCGTTCTCGCTGTTGATCAGCGTGACGGCCCTGGGCCTGATGATCTGGCTCACCCGGGTGCAACAGCGGGCTCGAATGGCCGAGGCTGAACGTGAGGCGACGGCCGATGCGTCCCCCATGGGCCTGTTCCGTGCGGCGCTGGATGGCCGCACCGTCTATGCCAACGAAACCTACCTGCAGCTGCTCGAAATCGACCGCGACCGGTTGTCCTGGGGATGGCTGGACCGTCTCCCCGAGAACGAGCGCGACACAGTCCGCGGGGACTGGCTGCAGGTGGTAGGTGCCGGCGAGCCGATGGACCGTCTGCGGCGCATGGTGCGCGCCGACGGCACCGAGATGGTGCTGGCCGTGCGCACGCGGCCCATGCGGGTGGATGGCCGCATCGTGGCCTATGCCGGCACGGTGGTGGACGTGACCGATTCGGTGCGGCAGCAGGAGGCAGCGCGCATGCTCAGCGCCATTGTCGACAGCTCCCCGGACTACATCGTGCAAACGTCCCCGGAGGGCGAGATCCTGTACCTCAACCCGGCAGTGCGGCGCCGGCTGGGCCTGGCGCCGGACGCGCCGCTGCACGGGCTGCATCAGCGCCAGTTCTTCGTGGACGGCGGCGAGCAGCGCTACAAGCAGGACATCCTCCCGGCCGTGCTCCGGGACGGTTACTGGCATGGACGAGGCCATGTGCGCACCCGTGCAGGCGGCATGCTGCCGATGGACTGCACCCTGATCCTGCATCGTGACGAGCGCCAGACCGTTCGGAATTTCTCCTGGATGCTGCGCGACATCAGCGCTGAACTCGCCGCCGAGCGGGAACGCGAACGCAACCAGGCGGTGATGAGCGCTGTGGCGCACAGCAGCGCGGTGGAAATGCTGGCCGTCGACACGGAAGAGCAGGTGCTCTTCTGCAACAAGACCCTGGAGCAGCGCCTCGGCCTGGCCCCGCGCGCCTGGGAAGGACTCACCGCGTCCCAGCTGCTGGGCGAAAAGCTCTACGCAGTCACCCAGCCGCTGATCCGCCGGGCGCTGCAGGGCGAACCCAGCGTGGTGGAGTGGCGCGACGAGGAGGCCCACGGCCGCGAATCGGCCAGGTACCTGGAACTGAGCTATGCCCCGTTGATGGGCGAGTCCGGTCAGCCGATCGGTGCCTACGGCGTGGGCCGGGATGTGACGGACAGCAAGGAAGAGCAGATCCGCCTGCTCAAGGCGTCCAACACCGACCCGTTGACGGAACTGCTCAACCGTGCCGGTTTCGCCGCCACGATCGAGACCGCCTTGCAGCGGGCGCGGGACCGCGGCGAGCTGGTCGCGCTGCTGTACCTGGATCTGGACCGGTTCAAGCCGGTCAACGACCAGTACGGCCATCCGGTGGGCGATGCGCTGCTCAAGGCGGTGGCCGGCCGGCTGCGGCATGCCCTGCGGCCGCAGGACGTGGTGGCGCGCCTGGGCGGCGATGAGTTCGCCGTGTTCCTGCACCACGTCGCCAGGCCGGAGGACGCGCAAATGGTGGCCGAGAAGCTGGTGCACACGCTGTCCATGCCCTTCCGTATCGGGGCGCTGGAGCTGCACATCGGCACCAGCGTCGGCTTTTGCGTTCAGCAGGCCAGGCAGGCGGAGGTGGAAGCGCTGGTGGCCCAGGCCGACGAGCAGCTCTATCGCGCCAAGCGGGCGGGGCGGGGCCGCGCGTCCGGCAGCGTGTGTGCCGGCGACCCGGATCCGGCGCCCGTGCCCACCGTCAAGCGGCCCGCTTGACCCGCATCAGCGTCATCTGCAGCAGCTTGGCGTCGGCGCTGGCCCGATGCCGGCGCAAATGGGCTTCGTCCCGGATCTGCTGCTTGATGTCGCCGAAGCGGCGCGCTTCATCCTCATTGAGCAGCCGCCGCAGGTCGTCCAGCTTGAAGTGCGGCTGCAGGTCCACGCTGTCGTAGAGCTTGGCCAGCCAGCTGTAGTCGAAGGCCCAGCTGTCGGTGTAGACGGTCTGGCCAGCGAGGCGGCGGTTCATCTCCTGCGCCACCCACTCGCGGGAGCGGCCGTGGCGCTCCAGCTGCTCGCGCGAGATGCCGTGCAGGGCCTCGGCTTGCGCATCCCAGTGCAGCCAGTCCGGCGCAGGCTGGATGAGCGAGCAAAACGGCAGCCCGCGCCCTTCCACGAAGCCGATCTCGATCGGGTAACTGCCCCGGCCGAAGCCGGACGCTTCCAGATCCAGGATGGTGGGCATGGACTGCATGCCTGGCAGTATGCAAGCGGCGCGCCAGCCCGCGCGGCCGCCACCACCTCGAAAACAGGGACGTGCCGGCCCAGCCCCCTGCCGACCGTTGCAGTGCTCAGGCGAGGGACTCGCTGGTGGGTGGCGCCATGGCGGCGCGGCGGCGTTCCACCAGCTCCCACGCATCCAGGCCGCCTTCCAGCGCCAGCACGCGCGCATGGCCGCGGTCCAGCAGCTGGCGGGCGCCCGTCACGGCGGAGATTTCATTCGGGCAGTTGCAGTACAGCACCAGCAGCCGGTCTTTCGGCAGCTGCCCGGCCTTTTCGGCGAGCCGCGCCAGCGGAATGTTCAGGGCACCCGGCAGGGTCCGCGGGTCCGCCGCCCGGCCGGTCTCGCTGCGCACATCGATGAACAGCGGTGCCATGTCCTGGTCCAGGAGTGCGGAAGCATCTTCCACGCTGATCCGCTCCACCTCTCCCTGCAGCCGCGCGGTGGTGTGGCGACGCCACCAGCGCAAGGCGACCGCGCCCGCCAGCAGGACGGCGATGGTGATGAAGGCCCACTTGCCCGCATTGGCCAGGGCGTCCAGCACGTCCTGGATCTGGTCGCTGAAGACCAGGCCCAGGCCCAGGAAGCACAGCGTCCAGACAAGGCCGGCAATGGCGTCGTAGGCGATGAAGCGCCGCCATCCCATGCCCAGGGCACCGGCCATCGGAGCGGCCACCACGGAAATGCCTGGCAGGAACTTGGCGGCCAGCAAGGAGCTGCCGCCCCAGCGGGCGATGAGGCTCTCGCTCTGGCGCACGCACACGTCAGGCGACAGGGAGACGCGGCAGAGAAGCCGCAAGACCCGATGGCCGTGCAGGCGCCCGGCCATGAACCAGACGGCATCACCAAGCACATTGGCCAGCACGGCGGCAACCACCAGGCTGGGGCCCGACAGCCGTCCGGCGGCTGCCAGGCCGCCGGCGATGACCAGCAGGGGCGCTGCCGGCAGCGGCGCACCCACGCGCGCCGCCAATGTCACCAGGAAGATGAGCAGGAAGTCGTGCTGGATCAGCAGTTCAATCAGGGGGCGCATGCCGACATTGTCGCGGACCCTGAACTCACCCATGAAAAATAGGGGCGTGGCACACTGGCCGCCTCCCCAATTCGTGTCCGTACGCCGTGCCGCTTCACGCCTTTACTCCCCTGATCGACTCGCTCAGCCTGAGCGTGGGCCAAGACACCCGTGTGCATCTGAAGATGGAGGCCCTGCAGGCGCCGGGGTCGTTCAAGATCCGCGGCGTCGGGCATGCCTGCGAGAGCTACGCCCGCGCCGGCGCCAGGCGCTTCATCACGTCCAGTGGTGGCAATGCCGGCCTGGCGGTCGCCTATGCCGGCCAGCGGCTTGGGCTGCCGGTGCTCGTGGTCGTGCCGGAGACCACCAGCGAGCGCGCCAAGGCCCTGCTGGCCTTGTATGGCGCCGAGGTGCGGGTGCACGGGAAGACCTGGCAAGAGGCCAATGCCCTGGCCCAGGAACTCCTGACCGAGGAGGCCGCCTTCGTCCATCCCTTCGACGACCCGCTGCTCTGGGAAGGCCATGCCTCCATGATCGATGAAGTGGTCGCTGCGGGCGTCCGCCCGGACGCCGTGGTGGTCGCCGTGGGCGGCGGAGGCTTGCTGTCCGGCGTCATGGCCGGGCTGGTCCGTCATGGCCTGGGCGATATCGCCGTCTTCGCGGCCGAGACGACCGGCGCCGCTTCGCTGCACGGCGCCATGGCCGCTGGCCAGCTCGTCACCCTGCCCGCCATTGAGAGCATCGCCACCTCGCTGGGCGCCAAGCGGGTGGCGGACCACGCCTTTGCCCTGACCCGGACGCACGACATTCGCAGCGCCCTGGTCTCCGATGCCCAGGCCGTATCGGCCTGCCTTCGCTTCCTGGACGACCACCGCGTCCTGGTGGAGCCGGCCTGCGGCGCTGCGCTGGCCGTCGTGTATGACCAGCCCGAACGACTGCGCGACTTCCGCCATGTGCTGGTGATCGTCTGCGGCGGCGCCACCGCCACGCTGGCGCAGTTGCAGCAGTGGCAACGTGAGCTGTGAAAGCGGATTGATTCAGGGCTTACGCGCTGCCCGCGCGGCCGGGACTGGGGTAGGCTGCGCGCTCTTATGAACACGACCGTTTCGAGCGCTGCCGGCGCGGGCGAGGCCCTGCCGCAGCCTCCGGCCAGCGCCTTGCCCCTGGCCCTGCCCCCCTACTTTGCGGTGTCTCGCCGCAAGCTGCTGGTGATGATGCTGTGCAGCTTCAACTTCTATGCGTTCTTCTGGTTCTACATGAACTGGCGACGCATCCGGGACCGCGAGCCGCGCATCAACCCGGCCTTGCGCACCCTCTTTGCACTGGTGTTTTGCTACCCGTGCTTTGCACGCATCCAGCGCCATGGACGGCGTCTGGGGCTGGAGCCCGGCCTGCCAGCCGCCGCAGCCGCCTTCCTGTGGCTGTTCTTCCAGGTTGCCGGCTATGCGGAGACGCCGTTCTGGTGGGTGCCGCTGCTGTGCGTGCTGCCGATGCTCCCCGTGCAGTCCCTGGCCAACGCCATCAATGCGCAGGAGGTGCCAGGCCATGATCCCAATGACCGGTTCAGCAACCTGAACTGGCTGTTGCTGGTGCCTGGCGGCTTGACCTTGCTGCTGACCCTGCTGGGCGCCCTGATTCCTGGCGGCTGACGGCCGGGCGCTCTTGCTCCACCCACCGAGATAGCGTCAGCGGCAGGCCCTTGGCCGCGCGCGGACACACGCGCCGCCCCCTGGCGAGCCGCTGTATAAAGTGTGCATGCGCTACGCCCATACGATCCACGGCCGCACCCATCGCTTTGCGGATCTGAAGGCCCTGCTGGCCAAGGCCAGCCCGCTGCGCTCGGGCGATCAGCTGGCAGGCATCGCCGCGCAGAGCGAGGAAGAGCGGGTAGCCGCGCGGCTGGCCCTCGCGGAGGTGCCGCTGCGGCGTTTTCTGGAAGAAGCGGTGATCCCCTACGAGCAGGACGAGATCACCCGGCTGATCATGGACAGCCACGATGCCGCCGCCTTCGCCGCCGTCTCGCATCTCACGGTGGGCGACTTCCGCGACTGGCTGCTCCGCACCGAGACCGACACGGCCGCCCTCGAACGACTCGCGCCTGGCCTCACGCCGGAAATGGTGGCCGCCGTCTCGAAGCTGATGCGCAACCAGGACCTCATTGCGGTGGCACGCAAGCGTCCCGTGGTCACGCGGTTCCGCACCACGGTGGGCCTGCCAGGCCACCTGTCGGTGCGCCTGCAGCCCAACCATGCCACCGATGATCCCAAGGGCATCGCCGCCTCGATGCTTGATGGACTGATGTATGGCTGCGGCGACGCCCTGATCGGCATCAATCCCGCATCCGACCATCCCCGCGCCATCGGCGACCTCCTGCGACTGGTGGACGAACTGCGCCAGCGTCATGACATTCCCACGCAGTCCTGTGTGCTGACCCATGTGACCACGACGCTGACCGCCATTGAACAGGGCGCTCCGGTGGATCTGGTGTTCCAGTCCATCGCCGGCACGGAAGCGGCCAATGCTGGCTTTGGCGTCTCGCTGGCCCTGCTGGAGGAGGCGCATGCCGCCGGCCAGTCGCTGCGCCGAGGCACGGTTGGGCAGCAGCTCATGTATTTTGAGACGGGCCAGGGCAGCGCCCTGTCCGCTGACGCCCATCACGGGGTGGACCAGCAGACCTGCGAGGTACGCGCCTATGCGGTGGCACGTCGGTTCGATCCGTTCCTGGTCAACACGGTCGTGGGCTTCATCGGCCCGGAATACCTGTATGACGGCAAACAGATCATCCGGGCCGGGCTGGAGGACCATTGCTGCGGCAAGCTGCTCGGCGTGCCGATGGGCTGCGACATCTGCTACACCAACCATGCGGAGGCCGACCAGGACGACATGGACACGCTGCTGACGCTGCTTGGCGTGGCCGGCGTCAACTTCATCATGGGCGTGCCTGGGGCGGACGATGTGATGCTCAACTACCAGAGCACCTCATTTCATGACGCCCTGTATGCGCGCGAGGTGTTGCACCTCAAGCGCGCACCGGAATTCGAAGCATGGCTGCAGCGCATGGGCGTGACCGACGAACAGGGGCAGTTGCGCCCGCCCTTGGCGTCACAACCGCTGCTTACGGGCGCACGCGCCTGGGTGGGGTCGCCATGAACGAGGAAGCATCCTCGGTGCCCGGCCCGCCTCAGCGGGATGACGAAGGGCTCGACATGGTCGGCGACGCGGTCCCGGGCAGCGATCCGTGGCGCGCGTGGCGGCAATTCACCAACGCGCGAATCGCCCTTGGGCGTACCGGCCATGCGCTGCCGACGGCCCCTTGGCTGGCCTTCAACCTGGCTCACGCGCAGGCCCGGGATGCGGTCCACCATCCCCTGGACGCGCAGGCACTGGCTGGCGCCGTCCAGGCGCGGGGACATGCGTCGGTGACGGTCGCAAGTGCCGCGGGCGACCGCGCCACCTATTTGCGGCGGCCCGATCTTGGTCGGCGGCTTGCGCCGGAGAGCCGGCAGCAGCTGGCCAGCCTGGCGGCCTCCCCCCCACCGGAGCTGGTGATCGTCATCGCCGACGGGCTCTCCGCCACCGCCGCGGGGCGGCAGTCGATCCCGGTGCTGGAGCGGCTGGTGCCGCTCATGCAGGGCTGGTCGCTGGGCCCTGTGGTGGTGGCCACGCAGGCGCGCGTGGCGCTGGGTGACGAGATCGGCGAAGTGCTGGGTGCGCGCTTCGTCGCCATGTTGATTGGGGAACGCCCCGGCCTGAGTTCCCCGGACAGCCTGGGCATCTACCTCACCCATGCGCCGCGGGTGGGGCGACGGGACGCGGAACGCAATTGCATTTCCAACGTGCGGCCCGAGGGACTGAGCCCCAACGCCGCCGCCCACAAGCTTCACTACCTGCTGACTCAGGCGCGGCGCCTGGGCCTGACGGGCGTCGGACTCAAGGATGAAAGCGACCGGCCCGCACTACCAGGCCAGAGCGCCTGAGCGAGCGTGCCCAGTCTGTGAAGGGCCGCCTGCCGCTGGGCATCAAGCGCATGGGCCCCGGCCAGGCGCAGGGAACGGTCCCATCCGGGGCCGGAGGTAAAGACGGCGCCGGGAACAAAGTTCAAGCCATGCTCGCGGGCATGGGTCAGCAACGTGATCGCATCCATGCCGGACGGCAGCGTCACCCACAGCTGGTAGCCGAGCGGACCCTGCTGCACGGTCGTGCCCTGCGGAAACGCCTCAAGGATCGCGTCGGACCAATGGCCCATGCGCAGCCGCAGCTGGCGACGCAGGCGGCGAAGGTGTCGGTCCGCCTCTTCGCTCCCCAGGAAGTCGGCCATCACCCGGTCCATCAATTCGGGCAAGAGCTCCCCGTGCACCGCGCGCGCCGCGCCCAGCTGCCGACGATGGCGCCCGCTGACCACCCAGCCGATGCCAAAGCCCACCCCGGTGACACAGGCGGTACTGCCGCAATGCAGCACCCGGTCCTCGGTGTCGTAGGCCTTGAGGGGTTGGGGCATGTCCGCACTGATGGCGAGCTCGCCAAACAGGTCGCACTCGATCAAGGGCACCGCATGCCGCGTGCACAGTGCCACCAGTGCCCGGCGGCTGCTGTCGTCCCAGAGCAGGCCTGCGGCTGCGGCACTGGCCATGTCGGCCACGCAAGCGGTCAGCCCGCCGACTTCCATCAGCCGCGTCAGCGCGTGAAGCGCACCCCGCGCGCCATCCAGCCGCGCGCCTTCATTCGCCGGATCTGGAAGTTCCACCACGTCCAGCCCCTTGGCGCGCAGCAGTTCAAGCAGGCGCAGCGGAACGGGAGAGGTCACCGCCACCCGCCCGCCCGGCGCGGTCAGTTGGTCCAGGCACAAGCGCAGGGACTCCCCCTCTCCCTGCGTGGCGACAATGTCTTGCGCGTGCACCTGGCAGCCTCGGCGGTTCAAGCGCAGCGCCACCTGCTCCCGCAGCGCGGGTGAGCCGATCACCGAGCCGGTAGCCAGGGCAGACGCCCGTCCTCTCAAGTGACGATGGCATAGCCGGCGAAGCGCGGATTGAGGCACCAGATCGTCGGGCAGCGCCAGATGGCCCAGGGACAACTGATCGGACCGCGCGGCCGCCAGCGCCATCAGGCGCTCACGTCGCGCTTCCAGCGCTTCCGGCGGGATGGTGGGCAAGGTCGGCGTCGCGCCCGTGGCCGGCATGCGGCGCGCATAGAAGCCTTGCCGCGCGCGTGCCTCGATCCAGCCGGCGTCTTCGAGCCGATGGAGCGCATGCGTGACGGTAGCGAGGCTGGCCCCATGCAGTCTGCAAAGATCACGCACCGATGGCAGCCGGTCCCCCGCTGGGTAGCGTCCTGACTGCAAGGCCTCGCGCAACTGGTCGGCAAGGAGCTGGTAACGATGCGGCGCGTCGGCGGCAGGGGCGGACAGTACGGTCACGGTGCGGATCAATGAGCGAGGCGCAACGATACCGCGTCCTTCCCGCGCCGCATCGATACAGCGGCTTGGGTGGACGATCGGTACAGCGCTGTATCCATGCCGGCGGCATTCGCCTGGCTCTGCCATGCATCAAAGGTGTTGCCTAGAGTGAGCCGGTTTCCGTTACGGACAGCCTCATGCCTGATCAGCCGCAATCCCACCTCGGTCCCCTATCGCTTCCCGGCACCGCCTTTGCGCTCTTGGTCAGCGAGCTGCTGGGGCTTTGCGCCTCCAGCATGGGTCACGGCGTGGTGCTGTGGTGGCTGGCCTCACACAGCAGCGGCACCGCCTTGGCCGGCTACAGCGCGGCGATGGCCATCGCGGCGCTGGTCACGCTGCCGCTGCTCTCGCCGCTGGGTGACCGCCGGGCCAAGGGTCCGCTCATCCTGCATGCGCAGCTGGCGCTGGGCGGCGTGGCATGCGTGCAGTGCCTGCTGGCCCTGACGGATGCACTCGGGTGGGCATCGATCACCGCCTGCGGCGCGGCGGCTGCGCTGGCGATGGCCGCGTTGCAGCCGGCCCAGACAGCCATGCTTCTGGAGGTGGCAACACCGCAGCAACTGCCCGTCGCCATCCGGGTCCGTCGCGGGCTCCAGGCGCTTGGCAGCCTCTGCGGACCGGCCTTGGCCGGCGTCGTGCTCGTCAGCACCAGTCTTCAGTCTGCGCTCTGTCTACAAGCGGTGCTGGCCCTGCTGTCCGCCGTGGCGGCCCTGCGCTTGGGTCGTCACCTCACCGCGCCGTCGCCAGAGCCCCGGGCCGCCTGGCGTCATGCGCTGCAAGCGGGGTGGAGGGCGAAGTGGCGGGTCCGGGTGGATCGCTGGTGGACGCTGACCGGCGCACTGATGATGGTGTTCTACGGCCCGGCCATCGGCCTGCTGCTGCCGCTGCGCCTGCAAGCCCTGCCGGCATCACCGCTTTGGTTTGGTCTGTGCAGCAGCGCCTTCGCCGCAGGCGTGCTTGCCGGGGTACTCGGCGCGGCCGACGCCGTGATGGTCCGTATGGGCCGCCATCGCGCCATGATGCTGGCGGTGACCCTGTGCGGGCTATGCATTGTCGCCATCGGCTACGCCGAGCGAGCGCCGACGGTGGCCGGGTTGCTTGCCGTGATTGGCCTGTGCACCGCCGTCACGCAGCTGATGGGGCAGACCCATCGGGCCCTTGCCGTCCCGGAGGACTTCAGGGCCCGCATGGCCGCTGCACAACTGTCCGTGGCGGCACTGAGCGGCGTCGCGGCGCCGCTGCTGGCTGGCCTGCTGCTGCGGTGGTGGCCGGTGGCGCAAGTCTACGGCGCCATGGGCGGCGGGGTGCTGCTGAGCGCGCTGGCCCTGTGGGCCATTCCAGACTTCAGGGCGTTTCTGGCGGAAGGCCCCGAGCAGGCGCGGGGCTGGTATGAGCGTCGATACCCCGGCGCGTTTATCCGACCTTCAGCGCTCGAAGCGCAGACCGGCGCGGCTGAGCAGGACTGAGCAGCGCTGCGACAGGTTGACCACCTCCAGGCGCTTGCCGGCACGGGCATAGCGCGCCTGCAAGGTCCTGAGCGCCTCGATGGCGGAATGGTCCACGAAGCTCAGGTGCTGGCAATCCAGCACCGCGCGGCTGGGGTCGGCCGCCGGGTCGAAGCGCTGCAGGAAGGGCGTGACCGAGGCGAAGAACAGGGTGCCCTGCAAGCGGTAATGCTTGCTGCCATCCGGCGCGAGGTGGTGCTCGGCGCGCAGCTCGCGTGCGTGCTGCCACGCAAAGCTCAAGGCCGCGATGACGATGCCGCACAGCACCGCCGTGGCGAGATCGGTCAGCACCGTCACCACGGTCACCGCCGCGATCACCACCACATCGTGCGCCGGCACCTTGTTGAGCTGCTTGAGCGAGGCCCACGAGAAGGTCTCGATGGCCACGACGAACATCACCCCGACCAGCGCGGCAAGCGGAATGCGCTCGATCACTGGCGAGAGGAAGAGCACGAACATCAGGATCATCAGCCCGGCCACCACGCCTGACAGCCGGCCCCGCCCGCCTGAATCCAGGTTGATCATCGTCTGGCCGATCATCGCGCAGCCGCCCATGCCGCCCGCCAGCCCGGACGCCATGTTGGCCACACCCAGCGCCATGCATTCGCGGTTGGTGTCGCCCTGCGACTGCGTGATCTCGTCGGTGAGGTTGTGGGTGAGGAGCGTCTCCATCAGCCCGACCAGCGCCATCAGCGCGGCATAGGGCGCGATGATATGCAGCGTCTCCAGCGTCCAGGGCACGGCCGGCAGCGACCAATCCGGCAGGCCGCCAGCGATGTGGGCCATGTCGCCCAGGGTGCGCGTGGGCGCCTCCAGCCAGGTGGTCAGCAGGCCCACACCCACAATGGCCGCAAGCGCCGGCGGCACGGCACGCGTGAAGCGGGGCAGCACGTAGACGATGGCCATGGTGAGGGCGACCAGGCCCGCCATCCACAGCAGCGCCTGGCCCCCGAGCCAGTGCTCGCCCTGCTTGAAGTGCTCGAACTGCGCCTTGCCGATGATGAGCGCCAGCCCATTGACGAAGCCCAGCATCACCGGGTGAGGCACCATGCGCACGAGCTGGCCCAGCCGGAGCAATCCGAACAGCAGCATCAGCGCGCCGCTGAGCAAGACCGTGGCCAGCAGGTAGGCGGCGCCATGCTGCACCACCAGGGCCACCACCACCACCGCCATGGACCCGGCGGCGCCTGAGATCATCCCCGGCCGACCGCCAAACAGTGCGGTGACTGTGCAGATGATGATGGCGCCATACAGCCCCATCAAAGGATGCAGATGCGCCACCAGGGCGAAAGCGATGCACTCGGGAACGAGGGCAAAGGAAGTCGTCAGGCCGGCCAGAAGGTCGGCGCGAAGGCGGGAGGAGATCATGGGAACCAGGGCGGGAGCAGCAACCCCGATTGTTCTATGCATGGCGCCGGCCGGATGCGTATCCCGCACATCCGGGGGAATGCCGTGGCCGATGTCGTGCTTTTTCGAGGTGGCGGTGCGCGGTTTGGCCTCAGACTGGCGGACGTCCGCCTGTCCAGGCCGCCCGCCCCATCGAGGAATGAGTCCGTATGCTTAGACGTATTCTGTACGTGAGCCGTGTGTCCGAAGGAGTCACGGACGCCATCCTTCGGCTGATCATTGCCCGCGCGCAGATGAACAACCGCCGCAGCGATCTCTCCGGCGTGCTGGCCTTGGCGCCTGGCCTGTTCGCGCAGGTGCTGGAGGGTGCGGCCGAGGCCATCGAGCACACCCTGGCAAGGATACGTGCGGACGACAGGCACTTCGACATCCGCGTGCTGTCCGACACCTGCACCGACACGCGGTTCTTCGACCGCTGGAGCATGGAATTGCTGGTGGACGAGAAAGCGGCCCTGCTCGCCACGGCCGTCCGGGATGGTGACAAGGAGGCCGATGAGCTCATCGACCATCTGCGCCACCAGCATGCGCAGGATCCGATCTGCTGGCCCAGGGCCCTCAATACCCTGGCCATCTCGGCCTGACAGCTCGCCTGCCGCCTGGCACGCCCCTTGGGCGTCACGATGCCGTCATTTGCGCCCCCAATCATCCGCTGCTGGTCACAACGAGCGAGGCAACACGATGGGTGGCGGCACGAACGGCAGCGAAGCCGCGGATTACGCCGGCGGCAGTGCGGACAGCACAAGGACCGGCACTGACCTTGACTATCGCGACCTCGTGGCTCGCATCCGCCGCGATCTGCTGGACGGGCACGACGAGGAACTCGAACTTGAGATCGAGGACCGGGCGGTCGACGAAGCCCTGATGACGCTGGACGGCGATGCGTCGGACCACAGTGAGCGGATCGCCTACTTCAAGCATCTCTTCCGCTTGCAGCGGGAACTGGTGAAGCTCCAGGACTGGGTGCATGACACCGGACAGAAGGTGGTGATTCTCTTCGAGGGGCGCGACGCCGCCGGCAAGGGCGGCGCCATCAAGCGCATCACCCAGCGCCTCAATCCACGCGTCTGCCGGGTGGTGGCCCTGCCCGCTCCCAATGACCGCGAGCGGACGCAGTGGTACTTCCAGCGCTATGTGCCCCACCTGCCGGCCGCCGGCGAGATCGTGCTGTTCGACCGCAGCTGGTACAACCGTGCCGGCGTGGAACGGGTCATGGGCTTTTGCGCCGAAGACGATGTGGAGGAGTTCTTCCGCTCGGTGCCCGAGTTCGAGCGCATGCTGGTGCGCTCGGGCATCCGGCTGATCAAGTACTGGTTTTCCATCAGCGATGAAGAACAGCATTTGCGCTTCCTGGGCCGCATCCATGATCCGCTCAAGCAGTGGAAGCTTTCTCCCATGGATCTGGAGTCGCGCCGCCGCTGGGAGGACTACACCCGCGCGAAGGAACTGATGCTGGAGCGCACCCACATTCCTGAAGCCCAGTGGTGGGTGGTGGCGGCCGATGACAAGAAGCGGGCTCGGTTGAACTGCATCCAGCATCTGCTCGACCAGTTCCCCTACCGCGAGGTCGAGCGGCCGGAAGTGCGTCTACCTGAGCGTGAGCGACACGCCGACTATGTGCGGCACCCGGTGCCGCCGGAGATGTTCGTGCCCGAGCGGTTTTGAGTCTGGCGCTGCCAGGGCGGCAGCACACCGGCCCAGCCGCGGGAGGCGCCCAGGCCTGCTTTACAGGCCGCCGGCGGCGCTGCCCAGACCGGTGGCCGGCAGGCTGGCGGCAGCGGTCGCCTTGGCGCTGAGCGCCAGTTGCCGCTCCAGCACGCCCGCGAGCAGCCTGGCGGCACCTGCGCCCTGATCCAGCCCATGGCTGGCAAAACCGGCCTTGAGCTCATCCAGCAGGGACTGGGCCGGGCAATGCTCGATCAGCTTGAGGGCTCCGTCGAAGTCGCCGTTTTCGACGTGCGAGATGACTTGGGTACTCCAGGTTTCCATGATGGTCACTTTCTGTTGAACGCCATGGGTTGCAGACAACCGATGGCCACCTGGGATGTCTTGCCCCTTGCTAGGCGCCAAGGCATTGGCACCGAACGCAGCTATCCCAGGGGTCCGCATCCGGCAAGCGGCATGCCGTTTTGTACTTCCTCTTGTCCTACAAGACAACGCCACCTTAGCCGGCAGCGTCGTGGCGGGCGCGCAGATACCGTTGGCAGCAGTTTCAGACCCCAGCCCAACAAGACATCGCGCCTCATCATGAATGCACAAGCCCTGGCCCTCGCCGAACTGACTGCCGCCTCGCTGGCAACCCCGCCGGCCGCTCGCCATGAAGCGCCCGCTGCCAGCAGCGTGCTGCTGTCGCTGTGCTTTCGCGCGGAGGACGTCCATGCGTGCCGTCAGGCTCGCCGCTGGACCGATGCCGCGATGGAAGAACTGAAGAGTCTGGCCACGCTCACCGATCCGGCCGACGATGAAGCTGCGGAAGCAGCCTTCCGCCGGGCGATTGCCGAGGATCCGTGCGAGGCGCAGGCTTTTGCCGGCCTGACCAGCCTGCTCAGCCGTCAGGGCCGTCATGACGAGGCCCTTGAAGTCGTGGACCAGGCGCTGGGCTGGTGCCAGGATGTTGGCCTGCTGCACTTTCATGCAGGCCGGGTGCTTGCCGCCGCCGGCCGGGGTGTGGAGGCCATTGCCTCGTTCCACCGGGCTGTCTCGCTCGATGGCGCCCTCGCGGATGCCCATTACGAGCTGGGCCTGCTGTACGAAGAGATGGGAGAGCCTCGTCTTTCGGCACGGCACTTCCGCGCCTACAGCCGTGAACTTCGGCAGCCGGTGGCGCGCGACCTGGTGAACTGAGCGCAAGCGGCCTTGCGCCGCCCTGCTTTACGCCGGCTCGGCTTGCAGCCCTTGCCCTCACCGATCCGGTGTTGCTGGACCCGGCCGCTTCATCGGGCGGATCTTGCGCGGCACCGTGGCGCCTGACGCCAGCATGTCTTCCGTGCGCCCCTGGGCTTGCGCGATCAGCGGCTCGATGAGCGCCGCCTCGGGCAGGTTGGCCCAATAGCGACGGGGCATCTCCTTCTCCATCATCGACACCTTCAGTCGGGCAGGATTGAAGATGCTGCGGTAGTAGGTGAGCCAGAGCTCCGCTCCCGCATCCATGGGCGGCACGTCCTCACGGCGGCCCGCCGGGCCGGTGTGAATGGCCTGGCCGTCCCAGGAGAGCGAGCACCGGGGCGTCAGGATGGCCCAGCGCATGTTGGCAAAGCGCCGTGCGAAGAATGGCGCCGCGGCTTCCTCGACGAAGTGATCCGGCTCGAACCAGGCGAGGTACCGTTCACCGTCCGCGTCCGCCACCGGAAAGAAGCGCACGAACGCATGCATCTTGTGGATGGCTCTGCGGACTTCGCGCGCCATCTGATCCGCCCTTCTGCGCTCCGGGTCGAGCCGGTCCTGCCAGCTGTCCGGGGAGGACCGAAGCCGCCAAAGCAACCGGTACATCAGATCAAAGCGCTGCGGCTCGGAATGCAGGAGCACGCTGGTGCAGAGGTTCAGAAAGCTTGCGGGAACCGAGAATCGGGCCGAGCGCTGATCTGTGGCGGCCGCGCCGGAACTGACGGCGGGAACCACGGCATCGAAGAGGTCGCGGACGCCTTCCGGTGCCGCCGGAACGACTGAGTCGTCGTCAGCCTCCGGGTCACCAAACAGATCCGCTGGCGCGCTGTCGGTGGACCAGCGCACTTGGTCAGGCGGAACTCCCGCGCCGACCAGCGCGCGCGCCTCGCGGCGAAAGCCCGAGATGTCCACCGGTCCCTGCAACGTCACCCGCTTCATCAGAACAGCCCCATTTGCACGGGCGGGATGGCGGGGCTCGCTGAAGCCGCGGCGTCGAGCAAAGAAGCGCCGGGGCGAGCCAGGAGATGATCACCGACTTCGCTACGCGGCCGATGCCCGTCGGCGACGACAAACGGCAGCAGCTTGCGGATGGGCAGTTTCATCTGGCGCAGGTCGTCGGCACGGATGCGCCGCAGGCGCCGGGCCTGCAGCAGCTTGCCGACTGATTCCACCCCCAGCCCGGGCACTCGCAGCAACAGCTCCCGAGGCGCCATGTTGAGATCGACCGGAAAGCGCTCCGGATGCGCCAGGGCCCAGGCGAGCTTCGGATCAACATCGAGCCGCAGCAGGCCGGTACCGTCGTCAACAATCTCTTCATGGCCGAAGCCATAAAAGCGCATCAACCAGTCCGCCTGGTAGAGCCGGTGCTCGCGGACCAGCGGCGGCGACTTCAGCGGCAGCGCCTGGGAAGCATCCGGAATGGGGCTGAAGGCCGAGTAATAGACCCGCCGCATGCGGAAACGGTTGTAGAGATTGGCGCTGCTGCGCAGGATGCTGCGGTCATCACTGCCATCGGCGCCGACGATCATTTGGGTGCTTTGCCCGGCCGGCGCGAAGCGCGGTGGACGCGCCGGCCGGCTGGCGGCGCCGGGGATCACGCGGATGGGCGCTGCGCTCGCGGCCTTGCGCGCCTCCTTGGCGTCGTCAATGTGAATCTTGAGCCGCCCCATCGAACGCTGGATGGCCACGCCGTTCTTCTCCGGCGCTAGTTGCTGCAAGCCCTGCTCGGTCGGCAATTCGACATTGATGCTCAGGCGGTCGGCATAGCGGCCCGCGCGCTGCAGCAGGTCTTCGCTGGCATCCGGGATGGTCTTGAGATGGATGTAGCCACGGAAGTCGTGCTCCTCGCGCAGCACCCGGGCCACTTCCACCACCTGCTCCATCGTGAAGTCGGGGCTTTTGACGATGCCGCTGCTGAGGAACAGGCCTTCGATGTAGTTGCGGCGGTAGAAGTCGAGCGTGAGCGAGACCACTTCTTCGACGCGAAAACGCGCGCGCGGCACGTTGCTCGATGCGCGGTTCACACAGTAGAGGCAGTCGTACTGGCAGTGGTTGGTCAGCAGGATCTTCAGCAGCGAGATGCAACGGCCGTCCGGCGCATAGCTGTGGCAGATGCCCATGCCCTCGGTCGAACCGATGCCCTTGCCGCGGGACGAGTCGCGCTTGTCCGTGCCGCTGGAGGCACAGGAAGCGTCGTACTTGGCGGCGTCGGCCAGGATGGCCAGCTTTTGGTTGATGTCCATCGGTACTACTGGAAGATGCTGGATGAATATACAGGGTTCGCCACCGATTTTTGTCAGTAGCCCTGCTTAATGCCAAGAATGAGTTAGTTCGGCTTAGTGACCTTCTGAGGCCGACAGGAAGCGTCGAGAGACCCAGGCGACATCAACGCCCGGTACGGGATGCTGGGCTCCGCAGTTGCCAGTAGAAACAACTTGTTCAATGAGTTTCCTCGACCGTTCGCTATGACAACAACGCTTGCTCGAAATTTCCAGTGCAGTTGCAGCAAGCCAGTGTTCTTCCGCAACTCCTCCTGCCTTGCCTGCAATTCGCCGCTGGGCTATGTAGCGGACGAAGGCGCGCTGCATGCGCTGCGACCCGGCCTGTCGCCAGACCGCTTCCTTATCGAAGGCCGCCCCGGCGTGACCTACCGCCGCTGCCAGAACTTCTCCAGCGCCATCGGCTGCAATTGGCTGGTGCGGGACGACGGCCGCGAGCACGCAGCCTTGTGCCTGAGCTGCCGGCTGAGCCGGGTGATTCCCGACCAGTCCGACCCGATCAATGCCGAGCTGTGGTGCCGCATGGAAACCGCCAAGCGGCGCCTGGTCTCTCAGCTATTGGGGCTGGGCCTGCCGGTGGTGCCACGCTCCGAGGATCCGCGGCGTGGGCTTGCCTTTGATTTCTTGCGCTCGCAACCCGGCGCGCCCGTCATGACCGGCCATGCCTCGGGCGTGATCACGATCAATCTGGAAGAAGCGGACGACGCCTTCCGCGAACGGGCCCGCGCCCAGTTCGGAGAACCGTACCGCACCTTGCTCGGGCACTTCCGGCATGAAGTGGGGCACTACTATTGGGACCGCCTGGTCCTGGATACGCCATGGCTGCCGGCCTTCCGCGAGCTCTTCGGGGACGAGCGGCAGGACTATGCCGCTGCGCTCAAGCGCAACTACGAGGTGGGGCCCCCGCCGAACTGGCAGGAATGCTTCATCTCCTCCTATGCAGCGGTGCATCCCTGGGAGGACTGGGCGGAAGTCTGGGCGCACTACCTACACCTGCGCGACACCATCGACACGGCCGTCAGCTTCGGCATGCTGGCGGGCGCCCGGACGCTGGAACGCCATGACGCCACTGGCGGGGTGATTGCGCCCTTCCAGCCCAGCCACCTGTGGCAGCCGGATCACCCAACGGGCGACGACTTCCTGGCGCTGTTGCGCGACTGGGTCGGCCTGACCTGCGTGATGAATGAGATGTCGCGAGCCATGGGGCAGCAGGACTTCTATCCGTTTGTCCTGCCGGCCGCTGCGGTGGCCAAGCTGCATTTCATTCACTGCCTCGTCGACGCACAGACCGGTGCAACGACTGACATGCGCGGCGACGCCCGGACCGATGCGCCCGCGAAGTTGCCTGTCCATGGCGGCGTGGGGGTTGCGCCATGATCCGCCTGGACCTGCATGTCGAGCTGGACTATGTGGTGAACCAGGGTCCCAGCAGTTTTCTGTTCAACGTGCAGCCCGCCAGCACGCCAAGACAGCGCGTCTTCAATGAGCGCATGGAGATGACGCCGGGTGTAGCCTGGCACGAGCGCGGCATGGGCGGCACCCAGAACCGGCTGATTGCCGTGAAGGCACCTGCCGGGCAGTTCCACATGACCTACAAGGCCTCGGTGGCCGCAACGCCCCTGATGGAAGCGCCTGAGCACCTGACCGAAACGGATGTGGCGGAGCTGCCGGAGGATGTACTGCCGTACCTGATGCCCAGCCGCTACTGCGAATCCGACCGGCTGATCAATATGGCGGAGGCCACCTTCGGCCAGCTGCCACCCGGTTATGGACGCGTGCTTGGCGTTCGGGACTGGGTGCGGCGCAAGCTGAGGTATGCCGGCGCGACCTCCACCACGCGCACCACCGCGGTGGAGACACTGACGGAGCGGGTCGGCGTGTGCCGGGACTTCGCCCACGTCATGATCGCTCTATGCCGGGCGCTGAGCATTCCGGCGCGCTACGTCACGGGCACCGACTTCGGCGCCGATCCAGCCAAGCCGCCAGACTTCCACGCCTACGTGGAGGTGTGGCTCGGTCAGCGCTGGTACATCTTCGACCCCTCCGGGCTTGGCATTCCCATGGGCTACCTGCGCATTGGCACGGGGCGCGATGCCGCCGACGTGCCCTTTGCGATGCTCTTTGGTGACATCCGCTCGGACTACGCACCCTTGATCCGCGTGACTCCCGTGGAGGGCCCGGGCCTGATGCTGCCGCACCATGTCGAGGACGCTTTGTCCACAGCTTGACGTGATCGGCGTCGCAGCATCTGCACCGCTGCTCTGATCGGCTCGATACTTGCTTCGTCTGTGGCGATGAGCCAAGGGAGGGTGGACGGTGTTGAGTGCGGGCGAAGTACGGGGATGGGCACAGTTCGGCTACCAGCTGTGGCAGCGTGAGGCTGTCTCGGGCAGCCTCAGGGCGCTGCTCGCACTGGGCTGCATCATGGCCGCGTGCTGGTGGGTGGGCGACATGGCCGAGGCGCTGCCCTTGCTGCTGGGCGTCATTGCCAGCGCACTGGCGGAGACCGACGACAGCTGGCGTGGCCGTCTGCGTGTACAGCTGATCACCTTGCTGTGCTTTACCGCGATGGCCATGGCCGTACAGGCGAGCCTGGGTCATCCGCTGCTGCTGGGCGGCCTGCTGGCCCTGGCGGCCGTCGGCTTGACGCTGCTGGGCGCGCTGGGAGAACGCTACCGCGCGATGGCATTTGCCACGCTGGTCCTGGCCATCTATGCCTCCTTGTCGTCCAAGCCGCATGCCATCCAGGCGATTGCCTTGCTGCTGCTGGGCGCCGCCTGGTATGGCGTGATTTCCGTGCTGTGGGCGGCGGTGTTGCCCACGCCACCGGTGCGGCAACACCTGGCGGCGCTGTATGAGAGCCTGGGCGAATACCTGCGGCTCAAGTCCGGACTGCTGGAGCCGGTGCGCGGCGCGGACCTGGAAGGCCGCCGGATCGCGCTGGCGCTGCAGAACGGGCGGGTGGTCGATGCGCTGAGCCGCTGCAAGGAGGCACTGTTCAGTCGCAGCGGGCTGGGGGCGCCACCGGCGTGGCTGCGTGAGGCCATGCAGGCCTACCTGGTGGCGCAGGACGTGCACGAACGCACCAGCTCATCCCACGAGCACTATGACGTGCTGGCCCAGCACTTCTTCCACAGCGACGTGCTCTACCGTTGCCAGCGTCTGCTGGCCCTGCTGGGCCGTGACTGCCGGAGCCTTGCGCGTCATATCCGGCGCCAGCCGCCATGGAAACGTCACGGCACGACGGCCCATGCCATCGAAGACCTGCAGGAGGCGCTGCGCCACGTTGATCGGAGCGACGGGGGGGCGCACAACGATGGACGCGCCCGCGCCCTGGCCGCCTTGCACGGCCTGGCCGCCAACCTGAGCGCACTGGACCGCGCGCTGTCATCGGCGCTGCAGCCACCGGAGCCGCTGGCCGACACGAGCCTGCTGGACCGCGACCCGCGCAGCCTGGCCGAAGCGTGGCAGCGGCTGCGCGCGCAGTTGAACTGGCGTGCACCGCTGCTGCGGCATGCACTGCGGCTGGCCGTCGCGCTGACGGCGGGCTATGGCGTGATGCTCAGCACTGGAGACAGCCACGGTTTCTGGATCCTGCTGACGATTGTTTTTGTTTGCCAGCCGCAGTACGGCGCGACGCTGACCCGGCTGGCGCAGCGGGTCAGCGGCACGGTGCTGGGTCTCGTGGTGGGATGGGCGCTGCTGCGGCTGTTCCCCGACCTGCTGCTGCAGGCCGGCTTCACCGTGGCGGCCGGCGTTGTGTTCTTTGCGACCCGTCACACGCGCTACACGCTCGCCACGGCGGCCATTACCTCGCTGGTGCTGCTCTCCTTCAACCAGGCGGGCGACGGCTACGGTCTCATCCTTCCCCGGTTGCTGGATACCGTGGCTGGCAGCGTGATTGCGGGCTTGGCGGTGTGGCTGATTCTGCCCAGTTGGCAGGCGCATCAGCTGCACCGTTTGGCGGGCCAGGCGGCTCGCAGCCAGGCGCACTATCTGCGGGAGATCATTGCGCAGTACCGGGCCGGCAAGCGAGACCACCTGGCCTACCGGCTGGCCCGCCGCAACGCGCATCTGGCTGATGCAGCGCTCTCCCGCGCTCTGGCGGCGATGCGGCTGGAACCGGGGCATGTCCGGCAACTGGCGCCGCCAGGCATGCGCTTTCTGGTGCTGTCCCACACCTTGCTGAACTATCTGTCGGCCATGGGGGCACACCGCAGTGAACGGCTGGTGCTGCCCGACGCGGGCATTGCCGCGAGGGCCGTGGAAAGCCTGCTCTTCACGCTGGATGACATCGCCAACGCGCTGGAAGCGCAGCCGCCGCGCCCGGCTCAGGACCTGGCGCTGGATCCGCGGCTGATCGAGGCGCTGGCAGTGCCGGAGGCCGAGTCGTTTCGCCTGCTGCAGGCGCAGCTGACGCTGTGCCTGCGCGTGTTGCCGGAGCTGCATGCGCAGGCGGTGGCACTGGTGCTTCCGCCGGAGACGCCAGCGAGTGAAGCGGCGGCGGACTTGCGGTTGAGCCGCTTCCGTTGAAGGCGGCTGCGCGGCTGCGCTGGGTCGCTCGTGTTGTTGCGAACAGCGAGCAGGCGAAGGGTGCAGATGAAGCTGAAGCCAAGCTGAAGACCTGCTGCAAAGATGCAACGGCAACGCACCCGCTCACGGGATGCGCGGCGGTGGTGAGGACGTAGACTGACGACGGGCTTGTGGCGCTGCCATGGGTCCCCTGCTTTTCCTCCCTGAGCAGGAGCCTTCGTGATGACAGCGAGAGGCTTTTTAACCCCGGCCTTGTGCCGGGGTTTTTCTTTGGGGTTGGGCCTGCTTGGTCGCTGCGGGCGACGGGCGGCCGTTGCATCAGAAACCACACCAAGCCGGCGGCATGGCGTGAGACGCCCACACCGCAGGGCTTACTCTGGCGAGGGCGACGACGGTGCCTTGTCCTGCTGCCCCGGCTTCAGGACCACCTTCAAGGCCGAGAACGAGTCCTGTCTGAACCACAGCAGGTCCTCGAGCTCCAGCCCTCCGAGGACGAGCGTATTCGAATTGATCCAGGCCAGCGAGGCTTTGTCTGACTTCCCACGAAATCCCAGTATGCCGCTGACGATTTCTCCGCCATCGGTCCTTTCGAGGTGAACGCCGCCTTGGAAGTCGGTGGTTCCCCCGCAGTTCACGTAGCCCAGCTTTGCTTTGAATCTGCCATCCGGCGAGAGCAGTGTCGTGGTCACTGTGGATATGCAAGCATCACGCAAGATGGTGCGTAGTAGAAACGCCAGACCGCCGATCACCACCAGGCCGAATACCAGCGTTGCAATGCCAGTCCAGAGGAGCACCTTCTTCTTCGACATCGACCGCCCTTGAAAGTGGATGCCCGACTCTTCCACTGTTGGGTGAAGAGACCGTGAAGTATCGGCCTGGATGCTCAGACGGGCCGGAAGCGGGGACTGGGTGTGCCATCAACCGGACGTGCCGATTATTCGCCCCGCGTGAGCGGAAAGGTCGAGCAGAATTCGTGGCGAATCCACGAAAGTTAGTCCACCTAAAGCCACCATGGAAAAGCGAGATTTGATCATTCACTACGACGAGGAACGCGGTGAAATCGTTTTCCACTCGGTCGCAACCAGTGAGACGCACGCGCTCCGGGCCACGAGTTTTGACGGTGTGCGTCCGGAGGTTGCGTACTTTAAAGAACTCTCTCCCGACGAAGCGGAGCAAACGCTCGGCCGCCTGGTCTTTTCAATCGTAGATCTGAACTCGAACACGAAGATTGGAATTCGCAACTATGAGGCCGAGGCAGATGCTGCTCATGCGGAGTACGTCATAGACCTGGAAAAGCAGGCAAGGGCCGGAGATGTTGACGCCATGTTTTACCTTGCAAAGGAACTGCACAGTTCTTCTATGAAAACTTGCGCCTTAAACGACCTACATCGAGCAGAGGAGCTTTTGACCATTGCTGCCCAGCAGGGCCACGAAGAGGCGAGGAATTGGTTGGAGTCGACTTGGCCGATGCTGAAGGAAATCGCACAGAGCAGGATTGATCGGGGCAATCCGGCTTAACGGACGGAGCGATTGAAGGGTCGCCGTCAGATGGACTACCCGAGTCGGTCATCCCCCAAGCCGGCCGGGGTGGCCAAAAATCACAAACTTCCCACCTCAACAGATTGACGCGGGCCCGGTCACCGCGAATTAAATCGCGCAGGTGTCACCCCAAACATGCGCTTGAACGCCGCAATGAAGGCGCTCAAGTTTTCATAGCCGAGATCGATCGCGATTGCCGTCACTGCATGGTCGGCAGCGAGCAATTCCACTGCCTTCATCAGCCGCGCTCGTTGCCGCCACTGGCTGAATGTGCAACCCGTTTCTTCCACGAAGCGACGGCTAAGGGTTCTCGATGAAACAGCGGCCACCGCGGCCCATTCGTCGAGCGAGCGCTGGTCCCCGGGCGCCGCTGCCAATTGCTGTGCAACCCGCAGCAACCGCGCATCCTGTGGCATTGGCAGGCCAAGGCCGTCATCTTCCGTCCCGGTGATCTCGTCAAGGATCACCATGGCCAGCCGTGTCTGCGCATCGTCCAGTGGCGCATCGGGCCACGAAGAGGCACGGCTGACTGCTGCTCGCAGCAAGGCGCTGGTCTTGATCGTTCTCGGCTCGGCCGGAAGACTCGCACACGCGGATTCGCCCACGTATAGGCTCCAGCCCGAGAACGATCCGTGCGATCGCATTGAGTGCGCTTCGTGCGGCGGTACCCACACCGCATGCGTCGCCGGCACGACCCAATGCCCATGGCGCGCGCCCACTGTCACAAGCCCGGTATCCGCGCCAAACAATTGCCCGTGAGCATGGCGGTGCGCCTCCGTGACGCGTACTTCGTCCTGCTCGCGCCGAAGAACGAAGACCAGCCGCTGATGAACGTCGTTGAGCTGGGCAGTAGGGGCTGTCGAAATGGGCGCCATGGCGGATTTAGCGTATCAGATGGCGCCCGTGCCATAGCGCGTTGGCCAGGCCGGTCCTATCGTGACCCATCCTCTTTTCCTGGAGTCACCATGCGTGCCGAAGACACCCTGCCAGACCATGCAAACACTGCCACCTTCAACGGCATGACTGTCCGAAAGGGCACGATCGCGGCCTTCCTCAACAATGCCAAGGTCTTTGCCGATGAAGACGCCAGCCCCACGGCCAGGGCTTCGGCCGAGCGCGACATCGTCGACGCGTTGCCGGCGCTCAGCGCAGTCGGCCTGTTCGAAGTCATGGAGGTGCGCGACGCACAAGTGCAGGCTCTCGTGCAGGCTCATGCGGCCGCACTACAGTCCTTCGACCCGGCGTCGCCAGGCACGAAGAAGGCCCCCGTATAGCTCAGCTTGCCTTCCCGACAACCCCTGGCAGTTTGACGCTTCGAGAGCAGTGGCTGCTCCCGAGGCTTCAGCCTATCAGCCGGGGGGCCGTCTCATGTCGGACCCGTCGAACCTGTCGGTGCGCGTTGACGCATAAGCTGCAAGCCCGACTCCAACGGGGACAACGACTCGCCGACGGAGGGTACACCATAAGCTGCAAGTGATTGCCCTGATCAGCTGCAAGTTCCCGCCTGGATTTACGTATAAGCTGCAAGCACTCAGCCCTGGAGAGGATTCCGTCAGTAAACCCCACTCTGTCTCTTGTCCCATCTGCGAGGACGTCTACTATTTCGACACCTGGTAAGACGGACCCCGGCTGCGGTAAGCAAAAATGTTCTATACACTCCTTACGACTTTGGCGGTTTTTTGTGTGATTGCGGCATTGATTGCCGGCCTTGTTGGTCTGAGTTCGTTCTTTATACTGCTTAAAAGCGATATTTCAATACTAACCCAAAATACCCGCATCGAATCATTGGGGGCGGACGAGGCGCAGTTAGAGGATTCAGCCCATAGACGTGACAATGCAAGAAAGAAGGCTTTGGCTTCAATCGCATTTTTCCTTGTCGCCATTGCGGTAGGCGCAGCTCTCACATTAGCCAGAAACTATATATTTCTTTGATATTTGATTCAGTAGCTCTTTAATCCACCTGTTCCAAAAAGGGGCCTTGGCAGCCCTGCTCGTGATGTCGCGAGGCCACCATTCGTTTGCGAAGCAATGGGCTTGGGGGCACCGAGAACTCATCGGCGAAGATGCGCTGTCAGTCCTGACCTCGTCCACTATTGGCGGCGAGTCAAGTGGGAATAGGACAGCTGTGCCCAATTCTTCCGGCCGATTTCTGGACCGGGTTCGATGCATTGACGCACAGCCAGCGGGCGCTCCCCCCTCGGTGGTGACCAGGGGATGGCCACTCGACTAAAGTCCTGCGGCTCAAGTCACACTCATCAGGTTGCAAATGCCGATGTGCTTCATCCACGGGCATCGCCCCCGCTCCGACGCCGAAGTGTCGGCCTTGATCGATGCGCTGCATGCCGCCTTGCGAGAGGCGCTCTCCATCCCCGAAGACGATCACGACATCCGCTATCAGGAGCATCGGGCGGCTTTCTGCCGAGTTCCGGGCGGGAAGACGGCGGAGTACCTGCTCGTGGTCATCCATATGTTCCAGGGCCGTTCCCTGGAGGCTAAACGAGTGCTCTACAACGCCATTGTTGAGCACTTGAGTCGCGTCGGCGTGCCGCCGTCGGAGGTCAATGTCCTCCTGCATGCGGCGCCGCTGGAGGACTTTGGATTGCGCGGCGGACAGGCGGCTTGCGACCTGGACCTCGGATTCAAGCTCGACGTGTAGTCGACCTCACCCACACTGCCCCACAAACCCACAAGCCGTACAAAACTCACACCCATCCCGATGAATGACGGTGAGATTGCCGCACTCCGGGCACTTCTTCCCGGCCATGGCCGGCACACCTGCCGTCGTGGCCACCGTGCGCACGGCCGGTGACGGCGCCTGCTGCAGCAGGCCCATGTCCACCAGCGGAAAGCCCTGCTCGTCCAGCACACCCAGCATCGCATAGCGGTGAATGATGAGACGAGCCACGTAAGCCACCGTCGATGGCCAGACCTGCTGCCGCCGCTCACCAGAGAGCGTTGGCACCGGCGCCATGAAGTGCCCCAGCGGCTCGCCCACGTTCAGCAGCTTGCGCAGCTTCATGCCGATCCAGCCAGGGTCCAGCACCCGCATGTCCAGTGACAGCAGCCGTGCCAGGCCATCCAGCGCCTTCGGATAGTTGCCCGAGAACCCCATGGCACACGGACGCGTCACCGTGCCCCCTTCAGGCGTGGGCAGGCTCACCTCCTTCAAGGTGAGCGTGAACACTTCACCAGTGGCCGGGTTGTCCACGTCCACCGCCCAGGCCAGCGTCCCCATGGTGCCGGTGCGCGGTTCCTCGCGTGAGAACATCGCGTCCAGCACCGGCGTCGGCCCGCCGTCCTGCAAGGCCCCCAGCTGCTCGCAGCGCCAGCGGATCACCGCCGCCGTGGCAGCCACCACACCAGGGAACAGCCGAGGCTCACCCAGCGGCGGCATGGGCATCTCAAACGAGCGTTCCTCGGCCACCGTGGCCAAGGCGTCCAGCTTCAGCCGCAGCCACGCCGTGTCGTTGGCCCGCAGGTCCATGGACAAGGTCTTGGCCATCGCGGAAAGGCCTCGCGGTTGCTCCGCGCCGTTCACCCACACCTCAAAAGGCAGCGTGCGGCCAAACAGCCCCGCCTCCGGCCCCTCCGCCGGCAGTTCACCCACAAACAAGGCAAAGTCGCCATGAGGGTGCCGGATCATCGTGGACCAGGCCGGGTTGCCGCCGGGCAGCTCCGGCCGGCTGGGCCACCGCAGCGAGGCCAGCACCTGCTTGGGCAGGCGGTCCACCCGCAGGCGCTGATTGGGGCCCACCTCCGGCTTCAGCGGTTCCGGCTGTGCCACGGGCTCGACGCTGAGCACGGAGCCCAGCACCTGGTTGGGCCGATACGTGGCCAAGCCCTTCAAACCACTCTTCCAGGCCCAGGTGTAGAGATCCTGGAAGTCCTGGTAGGGATAGTCCGCCGGCACGTTCACCGTCTTGGAGATGGACGTGTCGATGTAGGGCGCCACCGCCGCCACCATGGCTTCGTGGTCGGCAGCCTTGAGCTCCAGCGCCGTGACGAAGGCATCGGTCAGCGGCGCCTCTGCGCCATGCAGGTGGCGGTAGAGCCGCCAGGCATGGTCCTCGACCGCATATTCCTTGAAGCTGTTGTCCGGCATCCGCTTCTTGCGGGTGTAGGTCCAGGAAAACGGCGGCTCGATGCCGTTGCTCGCGTTGTCCGCAAACGCCAGGCTGATCGTGCCGGTAGGTGCAATGGACAAGAGATGCGAATTGCGCAGCCCCTGCGCACGGATCTTGTCCTTGAGCCACGGCGGCAGGCGCGAGGCGAAGTTGCCGCCGGAGAGGTACAGGTCCGCATTGAAGAGCGGGAAGGCGCCGCGTTCCACCGCCAGGTCCGCACTGGCTTCATAGGCGGCATCTCGCATCACCTCGCTGATGCGCCGGGCCATGCCGCGCGCAGCTTCGCTGTCATAACGCAGGCCCAGCATGATCAGTGCATCACCCAGCCCGGTGAAGCCCAGCCCCACACGCCGCTTGTTCGCCGCCTCATGCGCCTGCTTTGGCAAGGGCCAAGGTGTGACATCCAGCACGTTATCCAGCATGCGGGTGGCCACGCGGCAGATCTCGGCAAAGCCCTGCTCGTCAAAGCTGGCCCGCGCATCGAAGGCATCCACCACGAAGCAGGTCAGGTTGATGGACCCCAGGCAGCAGCAGCCATAGGGCGGCAGCGGCTGCTCCGCGCAAGGGTTGGTGGCGCTGATGGTTTCGCAGTAGTGCAGGTTGTTGTCCGCATTGATGCGATCCAGGAAGAGAACGCCCGGCTCGGCATGGTCATAAGTGGACCGCATCACCTGGTCCCACAACTTGCGAGCCCTTACGCGTCGATACACCCACTGCCCGTCCGCGCGCTGCACGGCCCCCGCCGCCCGCAATTTGGCACTGGGCGCGGCGCGGTGGATCAGCTCCACATCGGCGTCCGCTTCCACCGCTTGCATGAAGGCGTCGGTCACGCCGACGGAGATGTTGAAGTTGCGCAGGTCCCCCTGGTCTTTCGCATGGATGAAGGCTTCAATGTCCGGGTGGTCGCAGCGCAGCACACCCATCTGCGCCCCACGCCGCGACCCGGCGGATTCCACCGTCTCGCAGCTGCGGTCGAAAACGCGCATGTAGCTCACCGGCCCGGAGGCGCTGGACTGGGTCGATTTCACCCAGGCGCCCGTGGGCCGGATGCGCGAGAAGTCGTAGCCCACACCGCCGCCCCGGCGCATGGTTTCTGCGGCCTCGGTCAGCGCGGTGTAGATGCCCGGCACCCCGTCTTCCTCCTCGGCAATCGAGTCCCCAACGGGCTGCACGAAGCAGTTGATGAGGGTGGCAGACAGCTCGGTACCGGCGGCCGATGCAATGCGGCCCGCCGGCACGAAGCCGCGGCGCTGGGCATCCAGGAAACGGGCCTCCCACGCCTGCCGATGCTCGGGCGATTCCGCTGCGGCCAGGGCACGGGCCACCCGGTGGCGCACCTCGTCCAGCTCACGCTCGGTGCCCTTGGCGTATTTTTCCAACAGCACTTCGGCGCTGATGTCCTGCGCCGGAAGGCTCTGCGCCACGGTGGCCGCCCGCGTCGCTGAGGCGTCCGCCCCCCCGGACGTCAGCGTGGGAACAGGGGGCACGGAAGGCTGGCTCATGCGGAACTCCACTCAGGCGATCGGGCCATATTAGCCCCCTCTTTCGGTCAGTTCGTGCGCTACATCAAGTCACAAAGCTGAAACTTCGCACGCGTGAGCGTGCACTCCGCTGGGAAGCCCCAATGGGCCAAACGCCGCCGCCGCACTATCCTTGTTTTCCATGAATCCCGACAAGGTCTTGCGATCCAGCCCCGGTACCCTCGGCGATCTGGAACATGAGTGCGCCGAAGTCCGCCGTCTGATCCAGGACGGAGAGTTCGCCGCTGCCCGCGAACAGCTGGATGCGCTTCAGCGCGCCCACGGGGACGACCACGCCCCGCTGCAGGAGGCCCTGAGCGTGCTGGCCGAGGCGGAGCAGGACTGGGCCGCGGCGCTGCGCTTTTACAAGCGCTTCCATGCGCTGGCCATCCAGGCGGGTGCATCGCCGCTGGCCTCGCGAGACCAATTGCTGACCCGGCTGGCCGAGCACCAGCGCAGCACGCCCGACCTGGTGTGGTGCCTGGTGGCGCTGGGTGCCACCCGCGCGCCTGCCGGCGTGCTGCCGCAGATGCTGCGCCAGCAGTGCCGCGCGCAGGATGTGCTGGCCCTGGGCAAGGGCGAAGCGATGCTCATGCTGCTGCATGACGTGGACCTGCCCACCGGCCGCAAGGTCTGTGAGCGGATTCGCACTGTGTGGTTCCAGCAGCATCCGGGCGCCGGCGCCCTGGCCATGGGCCTGACCGCCTGGCGCGGCCCGGGCGACACCGGCGCCGCCTTCCTCGCGCGCGCCGAAGGCGCCCTGGATCGCAGCCAGCGCGAAGGCGGCCCGCTGCGTACCGGCTGACCCCGCGTCAGAAGGGGTTGTAGGTCTTCTCGCGCCGGTAGTGGATGTAGCCCACGCTCGCGCCCGCCCGCAGGCCAACGCCAAGCCGGATCGGTGCCAGCGTGATGCCGTCCGCCCGCTGGTAATTGATGCCCGCGCCGCCCACGTAGTAGAGGCTGCCGTCCACGCCCGGGAAGCGGCGGAAAATCGCGGCCGGCTTGGGCAGCTTGTAGACCAGCGTGAACACCTTGGAGGCATTGGCCCCGAGGTCAAAGCCCACCGACGGCCCCGCCCAGAACACCGGCACGCCGCCGCCGTGCTTCATCATCAGCGTGCCGTCGCCATAGCGCAGGCCCACCGTGATGGCCGCCGCAGCCTCCTGGCCCTTGATGTAGGCATTGGGGCGGCCCTGCTCCTTGAACGCCTTCTCGATCACCTTGGCCAGGCCTTCGGTGGTTTCGCCGAAGAATTCGGTGGCGTCCTTCAGGACGGAATCCTGGTCGAAGGTGTCGTCGTCGTCCTTGGTGTCTGCCGCCCATGCTCTGCCCGCAGCCGCAGGCAGCACCAGCCCGCCAGCCGCGAGGCGGCCCAGCCGTGCCAGGGCTGCGCGCCGGGATGGCGTCAGGGCGCCCGGGTCGGCTGGGTGAGCCGAGGGCATCAGGTCCGCCGAGGCGGCAGGGTCGCTGTGATCAAAGGGATTCATGCTCATCTCCGGGTTTTCCATGAGTCAAACGCACCAAGGGAGTGCGGTTCTCGGGGCGGACATATCCTCGCGCCTGATGCTACGCCTGCCCGTGACAAACGGCGCGCCACGTCGGCGCCCCGCCCGATACACTGCGCGGACGCCAACGCGAAGGGTCGCGGCACCACAACAAGATTGGCACGGATGGCCACACGGGTTGCACAGCAGTGCCGCAGCCTGACAGGCCGCCACCCCCGCACACAAGAGCGAAGAGAAGCATCAAGGAGGACCTGTGAGTGACCTGCCCCGTCTGGCTAGAGCCCTGGAATATCTGGACATGGCTTCGGCCCTGTACATCGCTGGCGGCGCCGATCATTCCGCGCAGTTGCTGGCCGCGGCCGGCGAACGCCTCCTGGGCGACCTGGCGCGCCTGATCCAGTCGCCCGAGCACGGGCCCGAGGTGCAGCAGTTGCTCTCCCGCGTGACACAGCATCACCCCGGCTACTCCACGCCCGAGGTGCCGGGCCATGCGCAAAACCGCCAGCTGCAGCAAATGCTGGCCCGCCAGGATTCACCGGAGGCGGCTGCGCTGCGCCAGGCCACCTCGGCCCTGCTGCGCGCCTCCTGGTATCTGATGGAGACGATGGGTCTGGAATCCCTGGCGCCTTCGCGCCTGCACCAGGCCATCGAGAAGTCCACCATCTACGCCGAACTCTGACAGCGACGCCCCGGCTTTGACGCCGGGCCGGTTCCAGAGGATAGTGGCCAGAAACTGGGGAAGCTGCGATGCCTGACGATGCCCACCGAGCCACCGCCCGAGAACGGCGCCATTTCTCCCGGATCGCATTTGCCGGCCCGGCTCACCTGGTGACCGTGGACCAGCGCGTGCCTGTCCAGGTGCTGGACCTCTCGCTCAAGGGCGCCCTGCTGGCGCTGCCGGCAGGCGCCCCGGTGGAACCGGGCGGGCTGGCCTTGCTGGACCTGCCCTTGCATCCTCACGACGGGCGTATTTCCATGGCCGTGCAGGTGGCCCACATCGAGAACGACCGCGCGGGGCTGCTGTGCCTGGGCATCGACCTGGAAAGCATCACGCACCTGCGACGCCTGATCGAACTCAACCTCGGCGACGCGGCCCTGGCCGAGCGCGACCTCAAGGCGCTGGCGGCGGCACCGGCCGCCTGACGACGAGCTTCAATCGCCCGGCCGCCGGCGCCGTCAGAGCGCCGGGCGCCTGGCGTTGCTCACTGGGCGATGAAGCGCCTGAGCACCTCGAATGCAGCGACCGGGTCGTCCCGCCACGCCCCGTGCCCCACGCCAGGAAAGCGCGCCAGTTGGCGCCACTGCGGCGGCAGGGCCGCATGGATCTCCAGCGCATCTTCGAGCGGGCATACCGGGTCTTCCTCGCCCACCATCACGAGCACGGGGCACTGCGCCCCGGCCAAGCCCTGCAGCAGTCCCAGGTCCTGCTTCTCGCCGGCGACGAAGTGCAGCAGGATTTCGATGTTGGCCAGGGTGCGGCTGCCCGCCTCGGGGTCCGCGGCGGGTTGCGTGTTGTAGAGGTGACGCACGCCACTCCAGTAGGCTTCGAAAGTCTCGTGGCTGGGGCGTGACCAGAATGCCTGCGCCAGCGCGCGGGCCTCGGGGCCGCCCCGGCGCTCGAAGGCAGCCAGCTTGCGGTCCAGGCCCATGTGGTGCGAGGTGCTGGACAGGATCACCTTGGAGGCATGGCCCGGGTGCCGGGCGATGTAGCGCTGGGCCACGAAGCCGCCGAACGACTGGCCCAGCACGATGGGTTTGACGATGCCCAGGGCCTCACACAGGCGCACGACGTCATCGGCCCACATGTCCAGGTTCCATTCGGAGGACGGGCGAGGGTCGCTGCGGCCATGGCCGCGATGGTCGTAGTAGATGATCTGCGCCAGGTCGGCCAATGGGCTGAAGGCGGGCTTGAAGCCGCTGTGGTCGAAACCGGGCCCGCCATGCATGCAGATCAGCGTGGGCTTCTCCCGCATGCGCGGGCCGTCGGGCACGAGGCCAGCACCTTCCACATCCACGAAAAGGCGAACGCCGCCACCGATATCAATCTTCATATGGGTATTGTGCCCCCCAGTCGCTATCGCTCCTGCCCCCAAGGGGCGCCCCCCAGCGGCCTGGCGGAGCCAGATCCGCGGGGGTGGCTTGAGGGGCGCGGGCTGCGCCGCTGGTGGTGGGGCCAGTCGGATTGCTGCTGCGCTGCGGCTCGTCGCGGGGGGAGGTCCTGTCGCGTATATGACGACAGGGCCAGAGGCGGAGTTTCACAATGGCCCGACAACAAGGATACGGAGACAGCCATGGCCATCGACGTCGCGCCTCGCCATGATGGCGAACAGTCCCATTACCGCATCTGCCCCTTGTGCGAGGCCAGCTGTGGGCTGGAAATCCGGACAGCCACTGGGCCCCGTGGGCCGCAAGTGGTGAGCATCCGCGGCGACGAACAAGATCCCTTCAGCGCGGGCTATCTCTGCCCCAAAGGCGTGGCGCTCAAAGACCTGCATGAAGATCCGGATCGGCTGCGCCAGCCCATGCGACGCCTGCCCGATGGCCGCTTCGAACCCGTCAGCTGGGCCGAGGCCTTCGCGGAAATCGACCGCCGGCTGCCGCAGATCCGGCGCGCCTTCGGGCCCGATGCCGTGGCACTGAGCATCGGCAACCCGGCCTCGCACAAGATCGGCCTGTTCAGCTACTTCCCCGGCCTGGCGCGCGCGCTGGGCACTCGCAATCTCTTCTCCGCCTCCACCCTGGACCAGATGCCCAAGCAACTGGCCTGTGGCTGGATGTACGGCCACTGGCTGAGCGTGCCAGTGCCAGACCTGCCGCGCAGCGACCTGCTCATCATCCTGGGTGCCAACCCAGCCGTGAGCAATGGCAGCCTCTGGACCGTGCCCGACTACCGCGGCAAAGCCAAGGCCATGCGCGCACGCGGCGGACGCATCGTCGTCATCGACCCCAGGCGCACGGAGACAGCCCAGGCCGCCGATGAGCACCATGCCATCCGCCCCGGCGGTGACGTGTTCCTGCTGCTGGGCATGCTGCACACCCTGTGGGAAGAAGACCTGGTCCGGCCGGGACGCCTGGCCCCGCACCTGCAGGGCCTGGAGCAACTGCGCACCATCGCGGCCGACTTCCCGCCGGAGCGCTGCGCCGCCCATGCCGGCCTGCCTGAAGCCACCATCCGCCAGTTGGCCCGCGACCTGGCCGCCGCGCCGCGGGCCGCCCTGTATGGCCGCATCGGCACCTGCACCCAGCGCTTTGGCACCCTCAACAGCTGGCTGATCGACGTACTGAACATCCTGACCGGCCACTTCGACAGCCCGGGCGGCCTGATGTTCCCCAAGGCCGCAGCCTTCGCCGCCAATACCCTGGGCCGCGGCGGCCAAGGCAAGGGCGTGACCGTGGGCCGCCGCCACAGCCGGGTCAGCCGCGCGCCCGAGGTGATGGGCGAACTGCCCATGAGCTGCCTGGCCGAAGAAATCGAGACCCCCGGGGACGGACAAATCCATGCGCTGATCTCCGTCGCCTGCAACCCGGTGCTGTCATCGCCCAACGGCGCGCGCCTGTCCCGTGCGTTGCAAGGCCTGGACTTCATGGTGAGCCTGGACCCCTACATCAATGAAACCACGCGCCATGCCCATCTGATCCTGCCGCCCCCCTCCCCGCTGGAGGACTGGCATTACGACATGGTGTTCGCGCAGCTGTCGTGGCGCAACCATGCGCGCTGGTCTGGCCCGGTGTTGCCGGTGGGTGATGGAGCGGACAGCCCGCAGGCCGAATGGCAGACCCTGCTGCGCCTGACCGCCATCGTCAACGGCCTGGGGCCCGATGCCGACCTGCAGAGCCTGGATGACCTCGCCTTGCGGGCGGAACTCCAGCGCAGTGCGGGCGACCGTGCGGACGAACTGTTCCGGATGATCGACGGACAGGCGGGCCCCGCACGGTGGCTGGACCTGGCCCTGCGCAGCGGCCCGTATGGCGACGGCTTCGGCGCGCGGCCGGAGGGCCTGTCGCTGGCCAAGGTGCGCGCGGCACCGCACGGCATAGACCTGGGCGAGTTGAGCCCGCGCATTCCGGAGGTGCTGCGCACGCCGTCCGGCCGCATCGAGCTCGCTCCGCCGGCCCTGTTGGAAGAGCTGCCCACGGTGCAGGCCGCCCTGCAGCGCCCCCTGGACAGCGAATGGCTGCTGATCGGCCGTCGCGAGACCCGCAGCAACAACAGCTGGATGCACAACCTGCCGGTGCTGGCCAAAGGCAAGGAGCGGTGCACCTTGCTGATCCATCCGGATGACGCTGCACGCGCCAGCCTTGCCGCCGGACAAACGGCGCGCCTGAGCAACGCCCGTGGCAGCGTGCTGGCGGTGGTGGAGCTGAGCGAGGCCATGCGGCCAGGCGTGGTCAGCCTGCCGCACGGCTGGGGTCACGACCTCGCTGGGGCCCGTCTGCAGGTGGCGGCCCAGCAGCCAGGGGTCAACATGAACCTGCTGCTCGACGAGGATGATCGCGACCCGGTCTCGGGCACCTCGGTGCTCAGCGGCGTGCCGGTGCGCGTCAGTGCGGTGGAAAGCGCCCAGACAGCAAGCCACTGACCAGCTCCAGGTGATGCATCAGCTGCCACTGGCGCGCCAGCGCTTGCGTGGGCGGCACACCGCGAATGTGGCAGTTGACGAAGCGGCGCACCGCCTCGGTGGGACCGAAGCAGGCATCCCGCCGGTCCAGTGCTTCGTGAAAGCGCTGCAGCGCCCGGGCGAAGCGCGCTTCGGCCAGCCGCTGCGGCGGGAACTGCCGCTCCGCCACGAAGAACTCCAGGCACAGCGCACGGTCGGTGGCGCCTCCAATCTGCAGGTAGGACAGATGGAAGCAGCCGGTCGGCCCCACGCCCGGCTGCGGCAATGAAGGCAGGCTGGTGTAGTCCGAGAACCCAGGGCCGCCGACATCCAGGAAGCGCGACACCGCATCGCTGAAGAACTGGCGCTCCTGCAGAAAACCGCTCATGCCCACGCGCCGCAGGGCGTCCGGCATGCTCGCCTGCAGCGGCTCCACCCAAACGGGCTTGGCCGGCGCCACGGCGTCATGCAAGGAGGCGGCCGCGGGGCCGTGCTTCAGGAAGACGCGCTCCACCTGCACGCCGCGCAGCGCCTCGAACAGCGGCATCAGCGGCAGCGGCTCCTCAGCCATCACCACGCCCACCATCTGCCCGGCGTAGCTTTGCCCAAACAGTCTCACCACGTCCGGCGTGACGCCGCCGTGCAGCAGCAAGGTGGGCCGGATGTGGCGGCGCGGGGACACCGAGGCCAGCAGATGCCGCCCCCAGCCCAGCGACGCGGCGGCACCCACGCCGGAGAACTCCTGCAGCATCGGGTTGACCACCATCCACACCGGCAGGCCTTCCATCTCACACGCCTGGAGCGTGTGGCGCAGGGAGGCCAGCACATGCCGCACCGGCTCGATCACCGGCTGGACGAGACCTTCAGCGGCCAACAGCGCGATGGTCTGGCGCAGGGCCAGCATCTCTTTCTGCATGCCATGGAGGTAGGGGAAATACATGGGGATCGCCACGAGTAACTGGGGGCGCAGATGATGCAGAGCCCGCTCCCATTCGTCAGCGTCTTCATTTGCTATCTTGAGCGGAATCAAACTAGCAAAGGGACCATCACTACGAGGTGAAAGTCGACAAGGTTTGGTAGTGGAATTGCACGCTGAAGATGTTCACGTAGCCCTACCGTCTCATCCTCCGGTCTTGATCGACCAAAAAAAAACGGCATCGGCCGCGGGTGCGGAACGATGCCGTCGAGGGGCCGGGCCTTGGCGGCGCCGGCGCTCATGCTGGCGTCAGCGCATCAGGACGGCGCCTGCGCGTTCTGCGCGGCGGGGGTCGGCTCAGTGCCGCCGCCCAGCACCTTGTACAACTGCACCTGGTTCTGCAGCTGCGCCAGGCGCACCTGCAGCGCCGTCTGCTGTGCAGCGAAGCTGGAGCGCTGCGCATCCAGCAGGTCCAGGTTGGAGGCTGCACCGTTGCGATAGCTCAGCTCCACCAGTTGCAGCCGGGTGGCTTCCGCCTCGGCCTGGGCGTCCTGGGCGCGCAGCTGCTCGTCCAGGGTGGCTCGGCCGGCCAGCGCGTCCGACACTTCCTTGAAGGCGTTCTGCACGGCCTTCTCGTAGTTGGCCACCGCAATCTCCCGGTTGGCCTTGGCCGCATCCAGGTTGTTGCGGTTGCGGCCGAAGTCCACGATGGGCAACAGCGCGGAGCCGGCGATGCTCCAGGCGCTGCGCTTGAACAGGTCAGACAGCGCGTTGCTGGCGGTGCCGCCGCTGGTGGTCAGCGAGATGCTGGGGAAGAAGGCCGCGCGTGCCACGCCAATGTTGGCTTCCGCCGCCACCAGCTGCTGCTCGGCCTGGCGCACGTCCGGCCGCTGGATGAGCACTTCCGATGGCAGGCCCGCCAGCAGGGCGCCCATGGTCTGGCTGCTGAGCGGCTGCGCAGCGGAGAGGTTCTCCGGCAGGGTCTGGCCCACCAGCAGCGTCAGGCTGTTGAGGTCCTGCATGCGCGTGCGCTGCAGCTGCGCCAGCGTGGCCCGCGCCGACTCAAAAGACGACTGCGCGGTGCTCAGATCCAGCCTGGAGGAGGCACCGTTGTCGAACTTGAGCTGCGTCAGGCGCAGGCTCTCCTGCCGCGTGGAGACGGTCTGCTCGGTCAGCTTGAGCAGTTCGTCGTCCGCCTGCACGGCCAGGTAGGCCGTGGCCACGCTGGACACCAGTGAGATGCGCGCGGTACGGGCCGCTTCTGCCGTCGCCAGATAGGTGGCGAAGGACGACTCGCTGGTGTTCTTCAGACGGCTGAACAGATCCAGCTCATAGGCGTTGATCTGCAGGCCGGCCTGATAGGTGCTGATGACCTTGACGTCACCAGCGCTGGTGGTCTGCGGCCCCCGCGATGCGGACAGGCCCGCATAGATGGTGGGCCAGCGGTTCGCGGCCGCGACGCCCGCTTGTGCGCGCGCCACTTCCACATTGAGCAGGGCCACGCGCAAGTCGCGGTTGTTCTTCAGCGCCAGGGCGATCAGCTCGCGCAGCCGGGCATCATGGAAGAACTGCTCCCATTGCAATTGCGCGGCCGCCTGGGCACCGGGCGCTTCAGCGCCTGGCCCTTGCGGCCACTGGCCCGCCACCGGCGCCTCAGGACGCTGGTGCTCCGGGGCCAGGTTGATACAGCCGGTCAGCGCCAGGGCCGTGACGGCCGTGGCCAGGACGGTCAATCGGTTCTTCATCATTCGAATTCTCCGCACGGCCCCGGCTCGCGCCGGGGCTCGCAACGTTCATCACACGCCGTCGGCGTTCTTGGCGCTGGCGCCTTCGAGTTCATGCGCGTACATCTTGCGCTGGCGTTCGCTGCCCTTGAAGAAGCGGCGCACCACCAGGAAGAACACCGGCACGAAGATCACGGCCAGCAAGGTCGCGGTGATCATCCCGGAGAGCACGCCCGTACCGATGGCGCGCTGGCTCGCCGAACCCGCCCCGGAGGCGAAGAACAGCGGCGCCACGCCCAGGATGAAGGCCATCGAGGTCATGATGATCGGCCGGAACCGCAGGTGGGCGGCTTCCAGGATGGATTCCACCAATCCCTTGCCTTGCGCCTGCAGGTCCTTCGCGAACTCGATGATCAAGATGGCGTTCTTCGCCGAGAGGCCGATGATGGTGATCAGGCCCACCTTGAAGTAGACGTCGTTGGGCATGCCGCGCAGTGTCGCGCCAGCCAGCGCTCCCAGCAGGCCCAGGGGCACCACCAGCAGCACCGACAGCGGGATGGACCAGCTCTCATACAGCGCAGCCAGGCACAGGAACACCGCCAGCAGCGAGAACGCCAGCAAGATGGTGGCCTGCGAGCCGGACAGCTTCTCTTCACGGGACAGGCCCGTCCACTCGTAGCCGATGCCCGGCGGCAGCTTGGCGATCATGCCTTCCAGCTCGGTCATGGCCTGGCCGGTGGAAGCGCCGGCGGCGGCGTCGCCGGCCAGGCGCATGGCGGGATAGCCGTTATAGCGCGTGGCCTGCATCTGGCCGGTGATCCAGTGGCTGGTGGCAAAGGCCGACAGCGGAACGCTCTTGCCGCTCGTGTTGTTCACGTTCAGCGCCAGCACATCCTCGGGCGTCATGCGCTTGGGCGCATCGGCCTGCACGATCACGCGCTGCATACGGCCGGCGCTCGGGAAGTCGTTCACGTAGGCCGAACCCAGCTGCGTGCCCAGCGTCGCGGCAATGGTGCTGTAGTTGATGCCCAGTGCCTGCGCCTTGGCCCGGTCGATATCGATCTGCAGCTGCGGCGCATCTTCCAGACCGTCCGGACGCATGCCGGTGATGATCTTGCTCTGCGACGCCATGCCCATCAGCTGGTTGCGGGCCTGCAGCAGTGCCTCGTGGCCGAGGCCACCGCGGTCCTGCAGGCGCAGCGCGAAGCCGGTGGCCGTACCCAGTTCAGGGATCGGCGGAGGCGACAGCGGGTAGATGAAGGCATCCCGCACTCCACCCATCATGGCGCCGAAGACGCGGCCAGCCACCGCACTGGCGCTGTGCTCGGCGCCCTTGCGCTCTTCCCACGGCTTCAGCGGCACGAACACCAGCGCGGCGTTCTGGCCCTGGCCCGAGAAGGAGAAGCCGATCACGCCGATGGTGTCCGCAACTTCCGGCTGCTTGTGCAGGAACTGCTCCACGGCGGCCACGGCCGCTTCCGTCCGGTTGGACGTTGCGCCCGGCGGCAACTGCACGTTGACGATCAGGTAGCCCTGGTCTTCATTGGGCAGGAAGGAGGTGGGCATGCGCACGTAGAGCCAGCCCACCACCGCGACGATGGCCACGAAGGCAATCATCATGCTGGGGCTGCGCTTGAGCAGGCGGGCCACCCAACCTTCATAGCCCTTGGCGGTCCGCGAGAAGGTGCGGTTGAACCAGCCAAAGAAGCCGCGCTTCTCATGGTGATGGCCAGCATCCACCGGCTTGAGCAGCGTCGCGCACAGCGCGGGCGTCAGCGACAAGGCCATCAGGGCCGACAGCGCCATGGAGGCCACCATGGCCAGCGAGAACTGGCGGTAGATGTTGCCCACGGAGCCGGCGAAGAAGGCCATCGGCACGAACACCGCGATCAGCACCGTGGTGATGCCGATGATGGCGCCCGAGATCTGGCCCATGGCCTTCTTGGTCGCCTCACGGGGCGAGAGCCCCTCCTCGCTCATGATCCGCTCGACGTTCTCCACCACGACGATGGCATCGTCCACCAGGATACCGATGGCCAGCACCATGCCGAACAGCGTCAGCACGTTGATGGAGAAGCCCATCGCCAGCATGATGCCGAAGGTACCCAGCAGGGCCACCGGCACGACCAGCGTCGGGATCAGGGTGTAGCGCCAGTCCTGCAGGAACAGGAACATCACCAGGAACACCAGCACGATCGCCTCGACCAGCGTCTCGACCACTTGCGAGATCGAGATCTTCACGAACTTGGACGAGTCGTACGGAACCTCATACACCACATTGGCGGGGAAGAACTTCTTCAGTTCCTCCATGCGGGCCTTGACCGCCGTGGCGGTGCCCAGCGCGTTGCCGGTGGGCGAGAGCTGAATACCGATACCGGTGGACGGCTGGCCGTTCAGGCGGGCGTAGGTGCTGTAGCTCTGGCCGCCCAGTTCGATGCGGGCCACGTCCTTGAGCTTGACGGTGGAGCCGTCCGGATTGGCGCGCAGGACGATGTTCTCGAACTGCGCCTTGTCTTCCAGCTGGCCCTTGACCACGATGGTGGCCGACATGGTCTGGCTGGTCGTGTTGGGGCGGTCACCCAGCACACCGGCCGGCACCAGCGCGTTTTGCGCGGAGACGGCGGTGTTGACCTCGGTCGGGGTCAGGTTGAAGGACAGCATCTTGGCCGGGTCCAGCCAGATGCGCATCGCGCGTTCGGAGCCGAAGAGCTGCGCCTGGCCGACGCCGGGCACGCGCTGGATTTCCGGAACGATGTTGCGGGCGGCATAGTCGCCCAGCGCGATCGGGTCCAGCGATCCGTCCTTGGCGGCCAGCGTGACGAACAGCAGGAAGTTCGAGCGCGACTTATCCACCTTCACGCCCTGCTGCGTCACTGCCGAGGGCAGCCGCGGCTCGGCACGCGAGAGGCGGTTCTGGATTTCCACCTGCGCCAGGTCGATGTTGGTGCCCGACTCGAAGGTCACCGTGATCGAGCCGGTGCCGTTGGCCTGGCTGACCGATTCCAGATAGGCCAGCCCCGGCGCGCCATTGAGCTCCTGCTCGATGACGGAGATCACCGCCTCGTCCAGGGTCTTGGCGGAGGCACCCGGATAGACCACGCTCACCACCAGCGAGGGCGGCGCAACGGTTGGGTACTGCGCCACCGGCAGCTTGGTGATGGAGACACCGCCAAACACCAGGATGAACAACGCGATCACCCACGCAAAGATGGGGCGATCAATAAAAAAACGTGCCATGTCTTGAATCCTTCCTGAGCGTCAGGGCTCAGTGGCCGGCGGCCGAGGCGCCCGCCGGGGCCGCGCTGGCCGCACTGGCAGGCGTGAAGGGCACCGGATTGACCGGTGCGCCCGGCACCATCATTTTCTGGAAGCCGTCGGCAATGACCTTCTCGCCGGCCTTCAGGCCGTCCGTCACCACCCACTGGTTGCCCACGGCATTGCCGATCTTGATCTTGCGCGGCTGCGGCTTGTTGTCCGCCCCCACGACCATGACCGTGTCACCGTCATTGCCGCGGGTGACCGCCTGCTGGGGCAGCAGGATGGCCGACGGCAGTTCAGCCTGGGCCAGGCGCACACGCACGTACTGCCCGGGCAGCAGCGCGTTGTCGGGGTTGGGCACCTCGGCGCGCAGCGTCACCTGGCCGGACGTGGAGTCCACCGTCAGGTCGGTGAACAGCAGCTTGCCGGGGCGGCTGTAGACGGTGCCGTCATCCAGCACCACCTGCACCTGCGCCGCGCCCGAACCCGCGCTGCGCAGTTGGCCGTTGGCCAGCGCACGGCGCAGGTTCTGCACTTCGTTGGCGGACTGGGTGAAGTTCACGTAGACGCTGCTGACCTGCTGGATGAGTGCCAGCTGGGTCGCCTCGGTGGAGCTCACCAGCGCGCCTTCAGTGACCAGCGCGCGGCCGATGCGCCCGGAGATGGGCGCCGTCACGCGGGCATAGTCCAGGTTCAGGCGGGCCTGCACCACGGCGGCCTTGGCAGAAGCCACATCGGCCTCGGCCGACTTGGCGGTCGCCACCGAGGTGATGAATTCCTGCTGGCTGATGGCCTTGGCTTCCGCCAGCGGGCGGTTGCGCTCGGCCTGCGCCGAGGCCTGGTTGGCATTGGCCTGGGCCTTCACCACCGTGGCATTGGCACTGTCCAGCGCAGCCTGGTAGGGCGCGGGGTCGATCTGGAACAGCGGCTGGCCGGCCTTGACTTCCGCGCCTTCGGTAAAGAGACGCTTGAGCACGATGCCGGTGGCACGTGCGCGCACTTCAGCAGTGCGCAGCGCTTCGACGCGGCCGGGCAGCTCGGTTTGCAGCGCCACAGGCTGGGTGCCCACCGTGACCACGCCCACCTGGGCCGGCGGCATGCCGCCGCCCTTGCCGGCGTCGGCCTTCTCGTCCTTGCCGCAAGCGGTCAGGACAGCGGCCAGCGAGACCACCAGGGGCAGGAGATAGAGCACGCGCGCGCCGGCCTTCAGGCCAGGGCGCTCCGCCCCTGGTTGTTCGTGCGACTGAGGGAAGGACATCACGATGGGGTTCCTCTTGTGAATCAGGTGGTGGCTTGTTGGTGTTTTTACGTAGCTTTTCAGCGTCGGCGCATCATCGGCAAAGGCGAAGCCTTCCGCAACGACGAGTGCTGTTGCGCCAGTTCGACAGAGCCGATGGGCGAACAGCGGCGGCGGCGCTGCGCTGGCTTGACGGACAAGGCCAGCAGCAAAGACGACGATCCGGGCCGGAGTATAAACATACATTCGCGCATGTATGTTTAACCACATACAATTCCGGTCATGGCCCGCCGAACCAAACAAGAAGCCCAGGAGACCCGCACCCGCCTGCTGGATGCCGCGGAACAGCTGTTCCACGAACGAGGGGTGTCGCGCACCTCCTTGCAGGACATTGCACAGGCCGCAGGTGTCACCCGCGGGGCCGTCTATTGGCATTTCGAGGACAAGGTGCAGCTGTTCGACGCCATGATGCAGCGCGCCACCATGCCCCTGGAAGAAGGGATCGAGGCCGCCACCTCCCCGTCACCCGACCGCCCGCTGGAGGACCTCCGGCTGGGGCTGCTCAACGTTTTTCACTGCACGGTCAACAACACGCGCACCCGCCGCGCCTTCGAGATTGCCAATTTGCGAGTGGAGTTCGTTGGCGAGATGGCCAGCATCCTGGCCCGCAAGGTCGTGGCGCACCGGGACTGGACGCTGCACAACCGTGACGCCTTCGAGCGGGCCATCACGCTGGGCCAGTTGCCGGCCAGCCTGGACACGCAGCGCGCCGCCATCGGCCTGATGGCGCTGGTGGGTGGCCTGCTTCACCACTGGATGCTGGACCCCGAATCCTTCGACCTGGTGGAGGTGGGCCAGGCGCAACTGGAGCACTACCTCTCCAGCCTGGCCGTGCCGGTGCCCAACCGCTTTGGCCCGCTGACGGAGGCTGAACGCCATACGCTGGGCCGGCAGGCCATCTGCGAGCCGGCCAAGCCGGAACCCGCGCCCGCCGGGGCCGGCGCAGCCTTGGCAGCCGGCACCGATACCCGGTCGAAAGCCCCGGATTTGTGAGGTCTCCCCTGGGGTGAACCCGGGCGAACGGCGACAATAGCGGGTTCCCCTCCGAGAGCCGCCGCCGTGTCCGCCATCTTGTCCACACCTTCTTCGCCCGCCGACGCCGAGCCTGGCACCATGCCGGCCGCCGAGCCCCGGGCCGAACGTGCCGTGCCCGCCGCGGACGCACAGGTGCGCGTGAAGAAGGCGGCCGGCAAGAGCGGCCCGAAGGCGCTGACGGCGTACCGTCCGTTCTGGGCCAAGCGTTTCGGGCCGGCGCCCTTCCTGCCGATGTCGCGCGAAGAAATGACGCAGCTCGGCTGGGACAGCTGCGACATCATCATCGTCAGCGGCGACGCCTATGTGGACCACCCCAGCTTCGGCATGGCGGTCATCGGCCGCACGCTGGAGGCGCAGGGCTTTCGCGTGGGCATCATCGCGCAGCCGGACTGGCAGTCGGCCGACCCGTTCCGCGCGCTGGGCAAGCCCAACCTGTTCTTCGGCGTGGCGGCCGGCAACATGGATTCAATGATCAACCACTACACGGCTGATCGAAAAATCCGTTCGGACGATGCCTACACGCCGGGCGGCGAAGCCGGCCGTCGTCCCGACCGTGCCACGCTCGTGTACACGCAGCGCTGCAAGGAAGCGTTCAAGGACGTGCCCGTGGTGATCGGCGGCATCGAGGCCTCGCTTCGTCGCATCGCCCACTACGACTACTGGCAGGACAAGGTGCGCCGCAGCATCCTGGTCGACTCGAAGGCCGACCTGCTGGTCTACGGCAATGCCGAACGCGCCATCATCGAGATTGCGCACCGCCTTGCCCAGAAGAAGCCCATCGAGTCCATCACCGATGTGCGAGGCACCGCCTTCATGCGCCGCCCGGATGATCCGGCGCTGGACGGATGGTTCGAGATCGACTCCACCGAAGTGGATCTGCCCGGCAAGGTCGAGGCCCTGATCAATCCCTACATGACCACCGAAGAGGTGGCCGCGGACCAAGGCACCGACTGCGCCAAGCAGCAGTCCCAGGCCGCGCCCGCCGGCACCGGCGGTGAAGCCTTTGCGGCACCGGTGGCGGCCGGCATGCCGGAGATCAAGCCGATCCAGATCATCCGCAAGCCGATGGCCCGCACGGGCGACGACGGCCGCGCACTCACCACGCCGCGCGACCGCACGGTCATCCGCCTGCCGGCTTACGAGCAGGTCAAGAGCGACCCGGTGCTCTACGCCCATGCCAATCGCGTGCTGCACCTGGAGACCAACCCCGGCAATGCGCGGGCGCTGGTGCAGCGGCATTCCTCCAGCGGCGTGGACCGCGACGTCTGGCTGAACCCGCCGCCGATTCCGCTGTCCACGGTGGAGATGGACCACGTCTTCGACCTGCCCTACGCCCGCAGCCCGCATCCGCGTTATGCCGACGAAAACGGCAGCCATGACGCGGGCACGAAGATCCCCGCGTGGGAGATGATCCGCTTCTCGGTGAACATCATGCGCGGCTGCTTCGGCGGTTGCACGTTCTGCTCGATCACCGAGCACGAAGGGCGCGTCATCCAGAGCCGCAGTGAAGACTCGATCATTCGCGAGATCGAGGACATCCGCGACAAGGTCAAGGGCTTCACCGGCATCATTTCCGACCTGGGCGGCCCGACCGCCAACATGTGGCACATTGGCTGCAAGAGCCCCGAGATCGAGGCGGCCTGCCGCAAGCCCAGCTGCGTCTACCCGGGCATCTGCCCCAACCTGCATACCGACCACGGCCCGCTCATCAAGCTGTACCGCCGGGCGCGCGCCCTGCGCGGCGTCAAGAAGATCCTGATCGGCTCGGGCCTGCGCTATGACCTGGCCATCGAGTCGCCGGAGTACATCCAGGAGCTGGTCACGCACCATGTGGGCGGCTATTTGAAGATCGCGCCGGAGCACACCGAGGGCGGCCCGCTGTCCAAGATGATGAAGCCCGGCATCGGCACGTACGACCGCTTCAAGCAGCTCTTCGAGCAGGCCAGCGCCGCGGCCGGCAAGAAGCAGTACCTGATTCCCTACTTCATTGCCGCGCACCCCGGCACGGCGGACGAGGACATGATGAACCTCGCCCTGTGGCTCAAGCGCAATGGCTTCCGCGCGGACCAGGTGCAGACCTTCTATCCCAGCCCCATGGCCACGGCCACGGCGATGTACCACTCCGGCAAGAACCCGCTGAAAAAAGTCACGCGGGACAGCGAAGCGGTGGACATCGTCAAGGGCGAACGCCGCCGTCGGCTGCACAAGGCCTTCCTGCGCTACCACGACCCCAACAACTGGCCCTTGCTGCGCGAAGCGCTCAAGGACATGGGCCGGGCCGACCTCATCGGCAATGGCAAGCACCACCTGATTCCGACCTTCCAGCCGACCACGGACGGCGGGTATGAATCGGCGCGGCGCAAGAACTCCACGAATGCCGGCCAGAAGACGGCGCCGAACAAGCCGCGCGCCGGCCAGATCCTGACCCAGCACACCGGCCTACCGCCACGGGAGACCGGTGCGCCTCGCAAGCCAGCGCAGGTGGGCGCGGCGCCGGGAGGTTCCCGGCCCGCTGCACAGCGGACTTCCGGTGGCCGCTCGGCGGCCGCCCCTGCCCGTGCCGGCGGGCCAACCGGTCAGCGCACGGCCGGGCTCAAGCGCGGTCGTCCCTGACGCGCCAGCGACTTACCCAGCGCCATACACGGCGCCCCATCATCAGCCAGGCCCACACCCGCGTCAGCCGCCCCGGCCCCTTGAACAGGGCCGCCAGGCCCAGCAGGCCACCGAGCCCGCCCAGGGCCCCGGCGGCCCGCCATCCCCCCGGCAGGCCGCGCAGCAGCCGCCAGACGCGATGGCCACGGTCGGCCCACTGCAGCGGCTGTTCCAAGGCCTGCGCATCCTGCGCCAACTGCACCCTTAGTTCAGCGCTGCGCAGTTGCAGGTCGAGCTGACGCAGCTTCAGGCGCTGCTGCATTGAGCGCCACATCAGCGGGTCTCCGTCTCGCCCATGGCGCGCGCATCGCGGGCCAGTTCGGCCAGGGTGGCGCCGAAGGGGTCGCCCTCGGCCAGTTGCCGCCGCGCCCATTGCCAGCACAGCACGGCCCCCAGCAGCAAAGCCAGGCCCAGGGCCAGCCCCAGCGGAGCGCGCCAGGCGTCCGGCACCCACAGCAGCGCAGAAAACACGAGCATGAGCAGCGAGGCCACGCCAAGCAGCAGGGCCAGCAGCAGGCCGGTCAACGCGGCAAACAGACGCAGCAACTGGGCCTGCAATTCCACGCCCAGCAGTTCCAGGCGCACCCGGGCCAGTGCCAGCGTGCGGGCCGCCATCCGGCGCAATCGGTCCGCCAGATTCAGCTCCTGCGAATCCATGTGACTTTCTCCTCGTCCTCGACCGTGTCACGCTACCACCGAATCGGGGGAAACGATGGCGTACAAGCCACAGGAGTGTGAGAGGCTTGGGCTACAGTCAACGTAACGTCCGGCGCCATCGCGCGTGGGCGTCACGACAAGGTCCCTCAATGTCTGATCGCCAGCATTCGTCGAACTCCGCCGTCGTCGAGGACGACGATGTGCTGCAGTTCCTGGACGACCGGGACCCCGCCTCCGACCTGAGCGCCGCCGGCCAGCCCTGGCGCGTGCTGATCGTGGACGACGACACCGACGTGCACAAGGCCACCGAGCTGGCCATGCAGGGCTTGGCCGTGGAGGGGCTGCCCCTGTCCTTCCTGCACGCCAAATCCGCCGCCGAGGCGCGTCGCCTGCTGGCGCGGGAGCCCGACATCGCCGTGGTGCTGCTCGATGTGGTGATGGAATCGGACGACGCCGGCTTGCAGCTGGTGCGCCACATCCGCGACGAACTGCGGCTGCAGGCGGTGCGGATCGTGCTGCGCACCGGGCAACCCGGTTATGCGCCCGAGATCGACACGATCCAGGCCTACGACATCAACGACTACAAGACCAAGTCGGAGCTCACCCGCACGCGGCTCTATACGGTACTGACCGCCGCCATCCGTTCCTACCGGCAGATCCGGGCCCTGGAGGCCAGCCGCGAGGGCATGGAGATGATCGTGGAGGCCAGCGCGGAACTGGGCCGCCTGCGCGGCATGCAAGGCTTCGCCGAAGGTGTCATCACCCTGCTCAGCGCCCTGCTCGGCACGCTGCCCGAAGGGCTGGTCTGCGTGCAGAGTGAGAACGACCCGAGCGGTGAGGCCCGGGTCATCGCCACGGCCGGCCAATACAGCTCGCTGGTCAACCGTCCCTTGCGCCATGTGCCGGTGCAACGGGTGCGTCAACTGGTGGGGCGCTGCCTGACGCTGGGCGACCATCTCCACGAAGACGGCTGCACCGTCATGTACTTCGGCCTGCCCAGTGGCCGCGCCATGGCGGTGCTGGTGGAGGTGCCGCGGCCGCTGGAGGACCTGGACCAGCAACTGCTGCGCGCCTTCAGCTCCAACATCGCCGCCGGGTTTGAAAACGTGGTGCTGTACGACCAGCTCTCCGACCAGGCCTACAACGACCCGCTGCTGCAGCTGCCCAACCGCACCCGCTTCATCGAGGTGCTGGAGCACAACCTGAAGTCGCCAGACGGCATCACGCTGGCGCTGATCGACCTCGACGATTTCGCCGACATCAACGATGCCTTCGGGCATCGCTTCGGCGACCAGGTGCTGCAGGCCGTGACGCTGCGCATGGCCGAGCAACTGGGCCACAACACGGCCATGGCGCGTATCTCGTCGAATGCCTTCGGTCTGCTGGGCCCGCAGGAGCTGGTCAACGGCGACCGTATCGCGGAGCTGTTCAACGACCCCTTCACAGTGGCCGGCGAACGGCTGCAGCTCAGCGCCACCACGGGCCTGGTGCGTCTGGCCGAATCCCGCGCGCTCGGCTCGGAGTTGCTGCTGGACGCGCAGATCGCGCTCAAGCGCGCGAAGGCCCAGAACCGCGGCGCCTCGCAATACTTCCATGCGGAAATGGGCATCGACGCCCGCGAGCGCTTCAAGCTGCTCAAGGGGCTGCGTGCAAGCTTCGAAGAGCGGCGGCTGTTCGTCGTCTACCAGCCGCAGGTGGAACTGCAGAGCCAGCGGGTCATCGGCGTGGAGGCGCTGCTGCGGTGGCGCACGGCGGATGGCCAGTTCGTCCCGCCGGACCAGTTCATTCCGCTGGCCGAGCAGTCCGGCCTGATCGTGCCCATCGGCGAGTTCGTGCTGAGGACCGCCTGCTTCCAGATTGCGCAGTTGCGCCGCAATGGCTTTGACGATTTCCGGGTGGCGGTGAATATCTCGCTGGCCCAGTTCCGGCACCACGGCTTCATCGACTCCCTGCGCCGGGCGCTGGAGGATGCGGAGATCCCGGGCTCCGCATTGGAGCTGGAGATCACCGAATCCATGGCGATGGAGGAAGTCTCGACGGTGCTGCGCGTGTTGGCGGAGATCCGCAACACGGGAGCCACCGTGGCGATTGACGACTTCGGCACGGGCTTCTCGTCACTCAGCCAGCTGCGGCGGCTGGATGTGGAACGGCTGAAGATTGACCGTGCCTTCGTGCATGAGGCACAAAGCAGCGCGGCGGGCGCCACCATCGCGCAGCTAGTGGTGAACCTGGGCTGCAGCCTGGGGATGCGCGTGGTCGCCGAAGGGATCGAGACGGAAGAGCAGCGCCAGCACCTGCTGGCGCTGGGCTGCCACGAGGGCCAGGGCTGGCTGTTTGCCAGGCCCATGCCGGCGGAACAGCTTGAGGACTGGCTGCGAGACCACCGGGGTGGCCTCGCTCCCTGATCACTGGCGTCCGGTCAGCGACGGCTGATCAAGAGGCCCAGCAGCAGCCCGACACCGGCGGCCACGCCGATGGATTCCCACGGGTTGGTGTGCACGTACTCGTCCGTGGCCTTGCCGGCGGCCTTCGCACGGTCTACGGCAGCGGCCTGGAAGTCACCCAGGCTGCCCTTGGCACGGTCCAGGGTGGACTGGACCCGGGCGCGCAGCTCGGAAGCAGTGGCGCTGGTCTGGTCCGACGTGGCACGCAGCAGGGATTCTGCGTCGGTCACCACCTGGTGGAGGTCCGCCAACAGACGGTCGGAATGAGTTTTGGCCATGCTTTTCTCCAGTTCGTTGAGTTGCTGTTGAGATCCCGTTAGGGGTTTTACGTCCGGCAAGGGACCGGCATCAAGTCGGGGTAGGTAACCGACCCTGCCGCACGGTCATCTTGCGGACGGTTATTGATTTTTGTCATCCATCGTGGCGATGTCCTGGACGAGGAAGTAGCCCTCCCTGCGTTCGCCCGAGACCCGCAACACCTGTCCCTCCAAGGCCTCCAGGACCGGGTCGCGGATGGGATGGCCGCCTTCGCGGCGCAGCAGCACCCGTTGCCCGTCCTCGAGTTCCATCAGCAGCGCGCGCCTTTCGCTCTTGCTGCCCTGGTCAATACACTCGCGCACCAGCCGGCCCTGCAAGCAGGGTCGGCCGTCCTTGCCGGGAGGAAACTCAGCGGGCATGCATGCGCCTCACATGCAGGAGCGCTCCGTCCTGCTCGGTCACGATCAGCGCCAGCAGGCGCGCCGCGTTCCATCCCTTGAAGACATGGATCAGGCGTCGCCCCGGGGCACCGACCACCTCATAGCTGATGCGACTGCAGGACGCTGGCACGAGGCCGGACTCCCGCAACATGGGCTCGATGGCGGACCGCACCGCCGCAGACGGCGACTGATCGCTGGACTTGAGCCGGGGCAATGCGCGTGCCAGGTAGCGGCCGTCACGCTCCAGCTTTTCGCGCCGAAGGCCGCGCACGCCACGGTCCTGCACATCGGCGAAAGCCTTGCGGAATGCGCGCGTGCGGGCCAGTGCATGGCTCACGAAGCACACGGGTTGCAGTGAAGGGTCGCCCAGGAGGTAGAACTGACCGAGGGTCTTGAGGTCCATGGGGTCCAGGTGGGTGCGCTCTCCCGCAAACTTCTGCCGGGCTTCCAGCAACGCACGGCCGGTGGAGGCGCCCGCCAGCACACGCTGCAGGAAATACTGGCAGAGCAGGTCGGCCGAGCCATTGCCCTCGCTGGGGCCGTAGGCGATGGTCGTGCTGCCCAGGAAGGCGCAGGCGCCATCGCCCAGGTAGCGCAAGGCCATCGGCCACTGGCCCTGCGCCAGCGCCGGGTCGAAGAGCTGGGCGCCATAGCAGCATTCCGCCGCCACCACCGTGCCGGCGGTGATGCGGTCACGCACCAGTGCCGACCGGTGGGCCACCGGGAAGTCCTCGCCCTGCTGCCCGTAATACTCGGGCATGTCCTTTTGCCCGTGGCAGTTGATGAAGTGCATGCGCGGGGCCAGCGCCGCCTTGGTCCAGCGCGGGCCGTCCGGAGGCGACAGGTGCAACTGGCCGACCGGGCCGAAGGTATTGGTCAGGCTCTGGCGCGTGGAGGCCTGCCAGACCTCGGCGGAGAGGCCAAAGCTCTCCAGGTAATCCTCTCGCGGCAGGGGCTTGTGCCGCGCCGCGGCCCGCACGAGCTGCAGCAGCAGGGTGGGCTCGGAGGCGCCCGGCAGGTCCGGCAGCCGGCCGACGACACGGGTCGGCCCCAGGAATCGGTTCGGGTCGGTGCTGTAGGCGCCCTCGCAGGCGTAGGGCAGGTCGCTGGGGACGACCGGGTCGCTGTCCCCCAGGTCGCCGCCGTGCGCGGCGTTGCGCAAGGGCACCATGGGCAGCACGTCGGGCCCGCCCAGCAGCACGATGTAGTGCGGGTTCCTGGCCTTCACAAGCGCGTCCAGGACGTTCTTGAGCGCGCGGGCGTCCGGCCTGCCCTGCACGGGCTCGGCAGCGATGGCTTTCATCGGTGCTGCCATGTCGATGGGAAGCAGCTGCGTCTGAAGCCCACGGCGACGGTCCGCCGCCACCAGCAGCTTCAAGGCCGCTTCGATGCGGGCCAGGCCCTCGGTGCGGTACTTGAGGCGCAGGGCGCCCCGGTGCAAAACGATGGTCTTGTCCATGAATCTCCTCCCTGTTCAGAGGTCGATTGTGGACAGCGCGCACAGGTGCCGCAATGCTTGCACGGCGGAGCCGATGACGATGGCACTGCCGCGCCGGATGCGGCCGGCATCTAGACAGTGAGGTCGAGCACGATGCGCAATGACGAGTTCGCCAGAGACGGCGTGGTCAAGACATATCGGCGCTTGCGGTACCTGGCCGCCGGCGCGCTGATCCTGATGCCCTTGATCACGGCCCTGACCGGCTGGACGGTGGCCGTCCCCCTGCAGCCCTCGCTGAGCGACTACTACTTCGCCCTGCGTGACGGTGGCCTGCCGCGGGCCCTGTTCATCATCTTCCTGGCCGTGCTGGGCGCCACGCTGCTGAGCTACCGCGGGCTCGACCGCAAGGACAACCTCATCCACAACGCAGCCGGCGCCTTCGCCCTCGGCGTGGCGCTGTTCCCCACGGCCTGCGATCCCCAGCTCAACCCTTATTGCGTACCCGGCCTCTTCTCGCAGGCCCGCTGGCTGCACATCCTGTGTGCAGGCTCGCTGTTCGCCGCGGCACTGCTGTCCGTCCTGTATTGCGGCGGGCCGCGCCTGGCCAAAGCCCTGAACGAGCGGCCCGACCGCGACCGCTGGTTGCGCCGCAGGCGCGGCATCCAGTGGCCGTCCCTCAGCCTGATGGTGATCGGCATCGCGATCTTCGTGGTGCACAAGCGGCTGCCCCCCTTCAGCTGGATCTTCTGGGTGGAGTACCTCGGCTTCCTCGGGTTTGGCCTGTATTGGGTACGGCTCATGTGGCTGATCAACGTGCTCAACGAAGCCAGCGGCGCATCGGCCGGACTGCGGGGCCCGTCGGCACGGGGCGGTGCGCCAGACGCTCAACAGCCGGAGCTGATCCCCTGAACACGGCGCGGGCGCCATGGCCTGAGGGCTGCAGCGTCATGGCACGTCGCCGCCAATGAAAAAAGGGACAAAGGCGGTGGTCCGCCTTTGTCCCCTGGCGCTGCGACAGTTGTCGCAGCGTGGGCCTGAAGCGCCCGGTCAGAGCGAGTTCAGGAATGCCAGCAGGGCCTGTCGGTCTGCCGTGGTCAGGTTGACGAAACGCTGACGGCTGGTCGCCGCTTCGCCGCCGTGCCACAGGATGGCTTCCGTCAGGGTGCTCGCACGGCTGTCATGCAGATAGCCCACCTTCACGCCAGTGCCAGCCACGTACTGCGTGTAACCGATGCCCCACAGCGGGGAGGTCCGCCACTGGTTGCCTGCAGCCTGCGACTCCACCAGGTTGTCGGCCAGGTCGCTGCCCATGTCATGCAGCAGCAGGTCGGTATAGGGCTTGATGGTCTGGTTGCGGTTTTCCGCCAGCTCGGTGCCCAGGCCGGTCTTCATCTCGGCGATGTGGCAGGCCGTGCAACGGATGGAAGCGAACAGCTTGGCACCAGCGGCCACCTGCGTGGGATTCACGTCGAGGTAAGGCAGCGGCGTCACGCCCTTGGGGAAACCGCTGGTGAGGCTGCGCTGTGCCGGCACGCCCAGCAGGCCCACGTAGCGGGTGATCAGCTGCAGTTCATCTTCGGTCAGGCCCTTTTCCACCTTGTTGCGGTTGCACTGGCTGGGACCAGCCAGGCAGTCGCGGTTGGGGTAGACCGGGGAGGTGACCGACATGTCCAGCAGCGCCGCATTGGCACTTTGATGACGCAGGCTGAACTTCGCCGCCTTCCAGCCATAACGGCCCACACGCACCGCGCCGGTCTCCGGGTCATAGACCAGGTTGGCCTGGCCCTTCACGCCGTCCTCGTCCGGCGTGCTGCGCACGCGGGCCAGGATGTCGGCGTCCGGAATCGCTTCCAGCAGGCCCATGCCGATCATGGGCTGGGCGGCGCGCAGCGAGAACACCGAAGGCGTCGGGCCATCGAAGCTCACACGCGGCTTGCTCAGCGTGACGACCGTACCGTCGGCCAGCGTCACCGTCTTGGTGTCGAAGCCAGCCACCCGCACGCTGGTGCCCCAGTCCTGCAGGGCACCGGTGGTCAAGGAGCGCGCATTCATCTGCACGGCCAGGCCGTAGGTCGGATGCGGCACCTGCTTGCCGTTGGCGTCCAGCGCGGCGGTGCGCACCGCCATCGTGTCCAGGCGCTGGTTCAGCACCTGCGGAGCGAGACTGCGGCCGTTGTTGATGTGGCAACCGAAGCAGGACGACTGGTTGAAGCGCGGGCCTTGCAGGCCCACCGCCGCGGTGTTGCGGTCGTTGCCCGATTCGTTGTGGTCACCCGTCCACATGTTGGTGTGGATCCAGCGACGACCTTCGGTGAAGCGCTGCATGTTCTGCATGCCGATCTGGGTCGAAGGCTGCTGGAACATGAAGGTGGCGTTGTCCGCATAGTCGTACGAGATGGACCCCGTACCGCCCTGCAGCGTCTCGGCCGGCAAGGGCGCGTTCAGCAGGCGCGGCTGCACGCCGTACCAGGGACGCAGGCCACTGCCCACCACATAGGTCACTTCGTTGGTGTAGTAGCGGAAGTTGCCGTTGTCACCAATCGCATCCATGGCGGCGCGGCTGGAGAAGAACGAGCCGGTGAACTCGATCGCGTCGCCCACTTGCAGGTTGCGGGAATTCACGCGCACGCCGTTGGGCACCAGCACGCCATTGGCGTCGGCCGACACGTCCTGGTGGGCCGGCACGGTGTCCAGCACCACGGAGCAACCGTCGTTGGCGCCGATGATGCCGTTGTAGCCAGTGTTCGGCTTGAGCAGCGCACCCTCGGGCGGCTTGGGCACCACCGGGCAGGAGGTCAGGTCCTTGAAGCCGTCGGTGTAGGTCGTGTTGTCCAGCAGCGTGCCCGGAGACATCCAGCCATAGCCGGTGACGTTGGCATCGTCGAAGCGGCGGAAGAAGGAATGGCCGCCGCCGCGCTGCGCCTGCTGGTAGTACTGGTTGACGATGATGCGGGGCTTGGTCACACCAGCCACGCGGCTGTTGTCGATGAACTCCACGCCCCAGGTGCGGTTCTTGAAGTAGTTGGCGATGAAGTTCAGATAGGCGCCCGGGCCCTTGTCACGCGGCTTGCCGTTGGCATCGACCGTGTCGTTGGTGCCATAGCCGATCTCGCCCCAGTCCTCACCGCGTTCGCGGGCGTGGCGTGAACGGCCGACGAAACCGAAGCGCGTCACCAGCGTGCCGTCGGGCAGGCTGAATTGCACCTGCTCCAGCGGCGCCGTGACCGCCGGCGTGGCCACCGTGCTGCCGACCGGCGGGGTGGCGGAGGCGGAGGTCACGAGCGACGACAGGGTGTTGTCGCTGCCGGGGGACTTGAAGCTGACCTCGAACAGCGAATAGCCGTACTGCGTGCCACGGGCCACGCCCTGGATCTTCACGTAGCGGACGCTTGCATTGAGGTTGAAGAACTCTTCCGTGCCGCCCTTGCCGCCAGCCACGTAGCGCAGCTGATACCAGGTCTGGCCGTCATCGGAGGCCAGGATGGCGTATTCCTTGCCATAGGCGTTCTCCCACACCAGCTGCATATAGCCGATGGAGGTCTTGGCGCCGAAGTCGAACTGGATCCAGGCCTTGTCGTCGGCGACGCTGGCCCAGCGTGTGGTCAGGTTGCCGTCGATGGCCTTCTCCGGACCATTGGCGTTGTTCTCGGTCGCGCTGGAGGTGGCGGTCACGCCGCCAAGCGCAGCGCCCGGCTTGCTCAGGTCCACGCCGGAGGGCAGTTGCAGGGTGGGGGGCAGGGGCGGCGCCACCGTGCCGCCGCCGGTGGGCAACGTGCCGGACGAAGGCGCAGGCGCCGTGGTGGGGGGCAGCTCCGGCTCGGTGTCGGGCGCTGAAGCGCCGGGCGCGGGCGCTGGTGCCGGCGCTGGAGACGGCGCCGGGCCGCCGCTCACCGGCGGATTGCTGCCTGAGTCGCTGGAGGAGGAACCGCCGCCGCACGCGGTCAGCACGCCAGCGGCGCCAAGCGCCAGGACGGCGCTCAATACCAGGCCCCGGGCGATGGTGGGGGGTGGGGGACACGCCAACTTGTGGTCGGTCTCTGATACGTTGTTGCGCATAGCGCTCCTGCAAGTCCGAGGAAACGGGACACCAGGGCGTGCGCGCGTGGCGCCGTCCGGGTGCTCTTCGCGCTATTTCTTGCAGTTAACGTGCCGGTTGCGATTGGTCACAAACGTGCGTCACCGCACTTTGGAAGTTCAAGGTTCGATCAATGAAGACCGAGTCGCCATCAGGGCTTCGTGGCACTTCGTGCGATTAACGGAGGGTCGGTTTTTGTCAGTCCCGACAAATAGTGTCAGCTCTCTAAGCGCAAATCCGTCGCAAACGTAGCGAGGCGTTGGCGCCAGGGCCGCGAGGGGCCAGGCGATTGGCGCCCAGGCGCGTCGCCAATCGCGCGCACTGGTACGAGCGTGAAGCGCGGACGGTCTGCGGGCGGCGCGGTGTTGCCCAGCCGCGATGTCACCGTAGTAACTTGCGCGGCCTTCTTCGCTGGCGCGCCCGCTCGCTAACATCTGAGCGCATGTCCGCCGCTCCCATCGACCGCCCTCGCAACTTCGGCATTGACTGCCTCAGGGGCCTGGCCATCTTGCTGGTGATCGTTCATCACCTCGCCCTGCCCTTTCGGCTTCCGCTGGCCCCAAGCCTGATCGGCCCCTGGCTCCCCAAGCGCCTGATCGACGCCATCAGCTTCAACGGCTATGAAGCGGTCTTCGTGTTTTTCGTGATCTCGGGGGCACTCATCACCACCCGTCTGCTGGAGCAGCATGGCGACTTGCGCCGGGTCCGGCTGGGGGCCTTTTATCTGGCGCGGGCCCGTCGCATCCTGCCCCTGCTGGCCCTGGTGCTGGCCTTGCTCAGCGCGCTCGCGCTACTGGGCGTCCCTCACTTCGCGCCGGAGGCGCCGCAGACGCTGGGAGGCCTGCTGGGCAGCGCCCTCACCTTCACCTTCAACTGGTATGAAGGACGGACCGGCTGGGCCCCGGCGGCCTGGGACGTGCTGTGGTCCTTGTCCATCGAGGAGGTCTTCTATGCGGGCTTCCCGCTCCTGTGCCTGGTGATGCCCCGCCGCTGGCTGGTGGCCGGCCTTGTGGTGCTGGCCCTGGCCTTGATGCCGCTGCGCGCCCTGGTGCCGCCCGCCAACGAAGTGTGGTGGGAGAAGGCTTACCTGCCCGGCATGTCCGCCATTGCCTGGGGCGTGCTCACCGCACTGGCGGCCCGGCGCTGGCAGCCCAGTCGGCGCGACGCCCGCGCCATGGCCTGGGCGGGCGGCTTCTGCCTGCTGATGGTCTGCGCATGGGGCGACCTGCTGCACCGGCATCTCTTCAAGTCAGGCATGTATGCCCTCTGTGCAGGCGCCAGCCTCCTGCTGTGGGCTTTCCTGGCCCACCCGCCCGCACCGAAGCGCGGCCTTCGGGCCCTGGCACGCATGGGACGGCTCAGTTATGAGCTGTACCTCTCGCACATGTGGGTGGTGCTGGCTACGGTGGCGCTGTACCGGGCCTGGCTGGGGCCCACCCAGGCCTGGACCTTCGCCGTCTACCTGCCTGCCGTGCTGGCCTGCCTGCCACTGGCCATGGCCCTGGAGTCCTTCACCGCCCGCCTGCTGCGGGGCTGGCGGCTCAACCCTGTCGCTTCGCCAGCACGGCCCGTCCCACGCGTGACGCCGGCGGACGGCCCAGCACCCCGGAAATGAAGGCACCGGCATCCACCAGCCGATCCAGGTCGATGCCCGTCTCGATGCCCAGGCCGCTGAGCATGAAGACCACATCCTCGGTCGCGACGTTGCCGGTGGCACCCTTCGCATACGGGCAGCCGCCCAGCCCGGCCACGCTGGCATCGAAGCTGTGCACGCCCATCTCCAGGCAGGCGTAGATGTTGGTCAGCGCCTGGCCATAGGTGTCGTGGAAATGCCCGCTCACCTCCACCAGCGGGAAGTGCCGCAGCGCGCGCTCCATGGCGGCCTGTACGCGGCGCGGGGTGCCGACCCCGATGGTGTCGGCCACGCCCAGGTGGTCCACGCCCACGGCGCGCAGCAGCCCGGCCACGCGGTCCACCTCGTCCGGCGACACGTCGCCCTGGTAAGGGCAGCCCACCGCGCAGGACAAGGCACCGCGCACCTTCAAGCCCGCCTCATGCGCGGCGGCCACCACCGGCGCAAAACGTTCGATGCTCTCTGCGATGGAGCAGTTGATGTTCTTCTGCGAGAAGGCCTCGGACGCCGCGGCGAACACCACCACCTCATCCGGGCGCGTAGGCAACGCGGCTTCCAGGCCCTTCATGTTGGGCACCAGGACGCTATAGCGCACGCCAGGACGCCGCTGCACGGCCGCCATGACGTCGGTGTTGTCCGCCATCTGCGGCACCCACTTGGGCGACACGAAGCTGGTGACCTCGATCTCCTTGAGGCCGGCATCCTGCAGCATCGCCACGAGGCGCGCCTTGTCCTCGGTGCCGACCTGCGCCTTCTCGTTCTGCAGGCCATCCCGAGGCCCGACATCCACCAAGGTGACACGACTGGGCAATGCACTCATGACGTCTCCCCTCACGCCTGCGCACGCAGACGCAGCAGTTCCGCACCGTCGCCGACCTGGTCACCGACGGCGAACAGCAATTCATCCACCACGCCGTCGCGCGGCGCGGTGATGGTGTGTTCCATCTTCATCGCTTCCATGACCGCCAGGGCCTGGCCCTTGCTGACGGTCTCGCCGGGCTGGGCCATGAAGGCGATGAGCTTGCCCGGCATGGGGGCGCTCAACCGGCCCCCTTCGCTGCCCCCTGAGCCGGCATGCGCAATCACATCGACCTCGGTGACCAGGGCCGAGCCCTCCGCCCCGAACACCGCCACCTGCTCGCCCACCTTGTAGGTGCGCACCTGCACGCGCTGGCCGTCCAGCAGCAGTTCATGCGCCACGGCCCCTTCCGAGCGCAGGCCGAGTGCCACGGTGCGGTCTTCCACCGTCAGTGACAGGCCGCCTTGGTGATGCCGGGCGAGCAGCACTGTGTGATGGGTGCCGTGGATGTCGAGTTCAAAGCGTCGCTGGGAAGCGCCGAAGAGGCGCCAGCCATCGCGTCGGCTCCAGGGGTCGGCGCCTTCGGTCAGCGCCTCCTCGGCCAGCGCATGGGCCACGACGGCCGCCGCCGCCTGGAGGGCGGGCAGGCCGGGCTGGTCGAACAGCACGGCGCGCTCGCGTTCGATCAGCGCCGTATCGAGCTCGGCCTGGGTGAAGGATGCACTGGCGGCGCAGCGGCGCAGGAAGGCCACATTGGTCTGCAGGCCGACGATGTGCGTGTCCCGCAGCGCCGCGTCCAGCCTGGCCAGTGCCTGCTCCCGGGTATCGCCATGCACGATGAGCTTGGCGATCATGGAGTCGTAGTAGGGGCTGATCTCATCCCCCTCGCCGACACCCGAGTCGATACGCACCGCTGCCGGCCGGAAGGCCTCGTGCGAAGGCCAGCGCGCCACCGCCAGTCGGCCGGTGGCGGGCAGGAAATTGCCATCCGGGTTCTCGGCACAGATCCGGGCTTCAATGGCATGCCCCTGGATGCGGAGGTCTTCCTGGCGCAGCGGCAGCGGCTCCCCGGCGGCCACGCGCAACTGCCATTCCACCAGGTCCAGCCCGGTGATGGCTTCGGTCACCGGATGCTCCACCTGCAGCCGGGTATTCATTTCCATGAAATAAAAGCGGCCGTCCTGCTCGGCGATGAATTCCACCGTGCCAGCGCCCTGGTAGCCCACCGCACGGGCGGCCGCCACGGCGGCCGCGCCCATCTCGGCGCGGCGCTCCGGCGTCATCCCGGGCGCCGGCGCTTCCTCCAGCACCTTCTGGTGGCGACGCTGCACCGAGCAGTCGCGCTCGAACAGGTAGACGCACTGGCCGTGACCATCGCCAAAGACCTGGATTTCGATGTGCCGCGGGCGCTGCACATAGCGCTCGATCAGCACCGCGTCGTCGCCGAAGCTGCTGATGGCCTCGCGCTTGCACGAGGCCAGGGCTGCGTCGAATTCCTCGTCGCTGTGGACCGCCCGCATGCCCTTGCCGCCGCCGCCGGCGCTGGCCTTGATCAAGACCGGGTAGCCGATGCGCGCCGCCTCACGGCGCAGCAGCGCCGGGTCCTGGTCCGCCGCGTGGTAGCCAGGCACCAGCGGCACACCGGCCTGCTCCATCAGCCGCTTGGATTCAGCCTTGAGCCCCATGGCGCGGATGGCCGAGGGCGGCGGGCCGATGAACACCAGGCCGGCGTCGGCGCAGGCCTGCGCGAATTCCTCGTTCTCGCTGAGAAAGCCATAGCCCGGATGAATCGCTTGCGCGCCGCAACGGTGAGCTGCCTCCAGAATTCGTTCCCATTGCAGATAGCTGTCGCGCGGCGCCGGGCCGCCCACATGCACCGCTTCGTCGCAGGCCTGCACATGGCGCGCACGGGCATCGGCGTCGCTGTAGACGGCCACGGTCTTCACGCCCATGCGCCTGGCGGTGGCAGCCACACGGCAGGCGATTTCGCCGCGATTGGCGATCAGGATCTTCTTGAACAAGGTTGTCTCCTCAAGCCCCGGCTGCCTGGCGTGCCGCCGCTTGTGGCTGCGGCCGCCGGCATGCTTCGGTAGTGGTCGGGCTTGCGCCGCCCGACACGGCGGTTCTCAAACGTCCGAAGCCGTCAATGGCAATGGCCACAGGCGGCCGCGCCAGTGGCCGGCGCCGCGCTGCTGGCCGCCGGCGCGGCGTCGGCGCTCAGGTCAGCCTCGGTGGCGCAGTGCATGCCCAGGCGGTCGATCAGGCGGCGGTCCTTCTCGGCCTGCGGGTTGCTCGTGGTCAGCAGCTTGTCGCCATAGAACATGCTGTTGGCCCCGGCCATGAAACACAGGGCCTGCATGGTCTCGGGCATCTCCTCCCGGCCGGCCGACAGGCGCACCATGGCGCGCGGCATGGTGATGCGGGCCACCGCGATGGTGCGGATGAACTCAAACGGGTCCAGCGCTTCGGTGCCCGCCAGCGGCGTGCCCTCCACCTGCACCAGGTTGTTGATGGGCACCGATTCAGGATAGGGGTCGAGGTTGGCCAGCTGGGCAATCAGCCCGGCGCGTTGACGGCGGGTTTCGCCCATGCCGACGATGCCGCCGGAGCAGACCTTCAGGCCGACGCCCCGCACACGCTCCAGCGTGTCCAGGCGGTCCTGGTAGGTGCGCGTGGTGATGATCTGGCCGTAGAACTCCGGCGAGGT